>Ga0209562_1000131_pt1 | contig 34008 bp, 36 predicted proteins | sample WorMetvacBELIZE2_FD_187399 | JGI IMG/M metagenome (GOLD analysis project Ga0209562, IMG submission 187399) | Marine gutless worms symbiont microbial communities from Max Planck institute for Marine Microbiology, Germany - Olavius vacuus BELIZE.2... | ecosystem: Host-associated > Annelida >... | reverse complement strand
ATCTCCGAGTTAGAAACGCAACGGGACACTAGGCGCGTTCAAGAAGAAAAAGAATTATTGCGCAGCTTAATACAGCAGCAAAATGAAGAAGAAAGCAGGCGATTGGAGCAGGGAGCCAACGCGCAAGCTGTTTCAGAAGATATACGGGGTATAACCGTCGATGAAAAAAGCAATCCTGCTTGATACATCAGAGCGTCACGCGTTGGCGCTTAATGCCCTACGGAATGCGCCTATAGATCAGGGGCTTGAAATGATTATCAGGCCGCGTGTAAAGCAACGCAAGATAGATCAAAACTCTGCAATGTGGGCAGGACTGTATAAAGATCTGACAGAGCAGGTGTGGATAGACGGGAAGCAGTACAGTCAAGAGGTATGGCATGAATACTGCAAGCAGCAATTCTTACCTGAAGACGATAACCCGGAATTGCCGTTATTGGTGACCAGACATGAAACATGGCGCAAGTGGGATTATTTACCTGACGGGGGGCGCAGGTTATGCGGCACGACGACAAGGCTTACCCCGCGTGGAATGAGTGACTACATGATGCAGATAGAAGCTATGGGTAGTGAATATGGGGTGTTGTTTCAGGCGTTCCCCAGGATGCAGGGAATGGTGGAGTGACGGGTATGATGGCAACGAAAATGCTAGCTAAATACCTTCCACAGTATAACCATGGTGAAGGCGAGGTTGAAACCGAGCATCCATTGCAGGAGATTAACCCGGTGATCAAGCCTGTCAATATCACTGCGTCTTGCTTTGAGGGTATCGAAAGTGATAGTAGTCATGCTGTCATTATTTTACCCCGCTTGACATACGCCACGCAACAGGCTTATAGTGGCCGCACTGCTCGCAAACAACGAGTGGTCGGGTTTAGCGACCTGAAGTACAAGCGGCGAAAAGCCGCCCAGCCACGCGGCTTTTTTCATGTACAGCTACCTAGAGTTTATGGTGGCCTGGATGGGGAGCCGCAAGGCTCACCGGTTAATCTAGCTCCGCTTGTGCCCGGTTCGCTAACCCATTCGGGCTGCCACCTATTTAGCGATGGGTTGCAGCTTCTTCAAAGCACAACTTTAGGAGCATCATCATGAGTAATATCACGCTATCTATTGGCGCGTCTGCCATTCATCAGCATAACGGGCTTTACTCCCTGAACGACTTACACAAAGCGTCAGGAAAGACAGATAAGCACAAGCCCGTTTATTTTTTCCGTAGCGAAACCACCAAGGCTTTACTTGCTGAACTTAAAGGTGAGGATTCCGCACCTTTTATTGAAACCAGGTACGGACGTTACGGCGGCACTTACGTCTGCAAAGAGCTGGTGTATGCCTATGCAATGTGGATTAGCGCAGCGTTCATGCTTAAGGTTATTCGTGTGTTTGACGAGCAACAGCAGAAGTTGCGCCGTCCTGAAATCGAATATGAACGCTTAAGCCCGGAGCAAAAGCAGCGGATCAAGAATCTGGTAGGTCAGCAGGTTCAAAAGACAGGGAGGACATACCAGGCTGTATATGGCGAGCTGTTCAACCGTTTTGGCCCTAACAACCTCGAATCGCAGAAAGCTGAAGATTTTCCTGCAATGGTGGCGTGGCTGGAGGGCGAGCACATACCGGCATCAAGGCCCCGTGTTATGTCACAGGGGGACATTGAGGTTTATTTTAGAGATGGAAACCTGAACGCGGGTAAATACCTGCTCAAGCGCATTTCAGAAATCATGGCAGAGCGTGGTGTGTTTTTACCGGCGCCTGACACCTCGCCAGAGGAGTCAATCAAGGCGTGGTTTGGGCCGAATGGTCACTCATTTGATCGGGAGTTTTTGTACAGACTTGGGCAGACTTGCATGTCTCGCATCATGGACAGCTATCGCTACTACAAAGGAGTGGCGCATGGCAACCCGGTGAGGCTAACTTTGTAGATGAGGTTAAAGACTTTACGCAAACGTAAATGCAAATGTGGCTGCGGGCAATGGTTTATACCTGGTCGGTCATTTCAAACCTGGGCAACCATAGACTGCGCAGTCACTATTGCAAACAATACCAGGAGGAAGGCGGAACACAAGAAAGATAACCAGCGCCGTCTTGCCCTTAGAACGCGCCGTGATTACATCAAGGAAGCGCAGGCGGCCTTTAACGCCTTCATACGATATAGGGACAAGGGCAAGCCTTGTATTTGCTGTGGGGAGCCGCTAACGCTTAACGCTGTCGGTGGAGGATATGACTGCGGGCATTATCGCAGCGTAGGAAGTGCGCCGCACCTTCGCTTTGATGAATGCAATGCTCATGCCCAAAGAAAGCAATGTAATCGTTGGCGCTCAGGCAATGCGGTTGATTACCGGCTGGGGCTAATTAAAAGAATCGGACTTGAAGCCGTAGAGGACTTAGAGGCCAATAACGATCCACGTAAATACAGCATTGATGAACTAAAGGCAATTAAGGCGTCGTATGCGGCGAAGCTGAAGGAGTTACGTAATGCGGCTAAGTGATGCACTAGAGTTGTGGGCGGACTGGATGAAGCACGACAATCCTAAGCTGGGTTTTCCCAAGAAAGCGATGTTAGCTCCCAATGCAACAGGGTGGAGGTTTGCAACGTCAGAGGAACGGGACCACGAGTACAACAAGATTGTCGTAGTTGCGGTAGATGCCAGCGTAAACAGCTTAATCCTGCCTGAAAGGGACGCTATCTATCGTTGCTATTGCGGGTTGGGAGCAGTAGCCAGATTCAAAAGAACGTATGAAGACAGGTTAGAGGCAGCGCGTCAATCAATGCGAAAGATGCTGGCAAAGCGATGTGTTGTCATACAACCTGACGAGACAATATCAATCGTGTCGGGCCATATCAAGACTATGGCTGCTGTGCCGGTTGAAGACATGCCATTGGCAGCTAAGGCGATATTGATGAAAGCCGAGGGCCGAAGTTACCAACAGATAGGCGAGGAGCTGAAAATCACAAAAATTGGCGCAATCAGGGCGGTTAATGACTATGCAAAACTAATGTATGACATGTCAAATCGTCAGTTGGCAAGTGTGCTAAACGTGACACAATGGAAGGCCAGGCAGATTAAAAAGGCGTTTTCGTCTCGTGATAGTGGGCGGCGCGGGTGTCCGGAAATCGTTACTACAAGCCATTCTTCGTGCGTAGGCGGTACAGAATTGACAGAAAAACAGAAAAATGTACAATGATTTTGGGGGAGAGGTGCGCCTAAAGCGCGTTAATTCTCCACCAATTCATTCTAATCGCTAGTCCAGATAACCGGTCCAGGCCGGTTTTTTTGTGGTTAATTTTCTAATATGGCAAATATTAAATATACCGGCGAACAGATAGAAGAGGCCCAAGCATTACGTGACGCGGGGAAGACGCTTAAAGACATAAGCTGGGAAACTGGTATTGAGCTGTCCGTGTTATCACGGAGAACAACCGCAAATGGCAAAAGCAAAAAACAAATGCAAATGCAAATTGCAGATGAGGTAAGGGTTGCAAAGGCAAAAGCAAATTTGACCGATGTTGAGCGCCAAGTTGTAGACCAAGCGGTTAGCAAGCAGGTTAGAGACCTTGAGTATTTGCAATCCGTAGCGATTAAGAATGTGAAAAAAGCAATGAAAGCAGATGCCGTTACGCAAGATGATTACTACAAACGCGCAGGCACAATCGGCAGAGCGCGTGAGACGGTTGAAGGCAAAGCGCCATTAGCTGCTGTGCAGGTGAATCTCTCAAACCAGATAGACGCCGAACACGCTAGACGGTTGGCCGCTGAGATATTGGTCCCAAAACAATGAGTAAAACACTTGTTTGATGACGGCAAGCTGCGGACGTTACTTGCGGGATGTAGAGATAACCTAACCGCATACTCTATTGCGGTTGATAAAAACTATGTGCCTTATCGTTGGCACAGGTTTTTGGCAGGTCGGTTGCAAGCCGCAGTTAAGCGCGGGTATGGGCGAATAATGGTATTTGCACCTCCTCAGCATGGCAAGTCAGAGATGGTGAGTCGCAAGTTGCCAGCTTGGTTTCTTGGCAAGTATCCTGAACTGCCGGTGATTGCGGCGAGTTACGGTAATGATCTGGCCGAGAAGAACGGTAAGGCTGTGCGAGATGTGATGCAAAGTGATATTCACCAGGCGATATTCCCTCAATCTGTTTTAGATAGGTCAAGCACTGCCAAGACTGATTTTCAGACAACGGAAGGTGGTCAATACCTTGGTGTGACTGTCAGAGGGGGTGGTACAGGTTTCTCGGCACGGTTGTTTGTAATTGACGATCCGTTCAAGAATCGTTTGGAAGCTGAGAGTCGGGCTGTACGCGAACAAATAAAAGATTGGTATAAGTCAGTTGTTTATACGCGACTGGCGCAAGAGTCGGTGCTTGTAATAATGCACACGCGCTGGCACCTAGACGATTTGGCAGGGTGGTTGCTGGATGAGCACACGGGTGAAGATTGGGAGGTTGTTAATCTACCGGCTCTCGCTGAAAGTGAAGATCAGTTAGGACGCAAACCAGACGAGGTGTTGTGTCCTGAACGATTTAACGAGGCCGCATTAAATGAGCGGCGGATCGCAGTCGGCAGTCGTGACTGGTTAAGTCTATATCAGCAAAGATGTATAGAACACGAAGGTGGCGAGCTAAGAAAGATCTGGCTACAACGCTTTGACAGAATAACACCAGCCGACGCACAGCAGATGCAACGGCTACTGTTGATTGATCCGAATCGCGTTAAGTCGGCCACTTCGGATAACTGCGCAATGGCGATAGTAGGGTTGGGCGCAGACAGAAATTATTACTTGCTTGATGCGGTAGTTGACAAACTAAACCTTGCCGAGCGAGGCAGGGCGGTTATTGAGTTGCATAGAAAATGGCAGCCGCATTACGTTGGTTACAAAAAGGCTTCGGCAGAAGCGGACATTGAATACATTAGGGAGCTGCAAAACGACATGAACTATCGCTTTGCAGTACACCCACTTGGGGAGAAAGGGGACAAGAACGAGCGTATAAGGCGGCTTATTCCTGATCTGGAATCGCTGCGAATCTATATTCCCTGGTCGATGCACAAGACACGTACAGATGGTACGGAATTAGACGTAGTAGATTACCTTATGAATGTTGAATATATCCCGTTTCCAGCCGGAAGAAATGATGATTTGCTGGATTGTTTGAGTGAAATTGAAAATCCACAAGTGAAGATCGATTGGCCTTCGGGCGTACCAAAACCGGCAAAACGCGGGGCAACCAGTATGCTTCCGAGCCATGTAACATTTTAATCATGGCAAAGACAAAAACACATGATGCGGTGGCGAAGCTAGTATGTGACGCTTACAACAGGGCCGAACAGTACAAAAGCAGCGTTGGCTATTACGGCGCAGCCTCGGCATGCAAGTGGGGTAAGCGGATGCGTAGGGCATATCACAAGGAGCATGAGCCAGACGAAAAACGTAATTATCCGAACATGGTGGAATATTTCGGCTTGATACAGCTCAAGGTTAACTCAACGTATGGTTGGATGCGCAACTTGACCGTTGGCAGCCAGGATAATCCGGTAGTGTTGGAGCCAACAGCCATCGTTGAGTTGCCTGATACATTGAGCGACAAGGGCAAGGTGATATTCAAAAATCGCGTGATTAAGCAATTATTGAGCACTACTGGAGCGCAGCCACAAGAATTATTTAACCCAGGCACAGGGGCATTGTGGACTCCAGTCATTGAGTATATTAAATCAATAGCGAAAGAGGAAAAGGCAGTACAACGTAAGATTGCGTATGGATTAGCAACAGAAGCGTTGGAACGTCATGCAGACGTTATTTACGATCAGTTGTTGCATGGTGGTTGGCGACAGGCGTATTCGCGTTTGATGTTTGATGCGTTGTTGTACCCGGCTGGCTTCATGGCATTCGGCGAATATCGCAATGGATTGACCTGGAGTTGGTCAGGCAACAAGATTAAGCGTAAAAAGGACGTGAAACCATGCTGGCGGCACATTCCGTTTACCAGAGCCTTTGTAGCTCCCGATGCGTCTAGTGCGCATGATGGAGAATTTTTTATTGAGGTTATGTCGTTCTCGCGTGAGATGCTCATTATGCTGCGCGGGGAAGATGCGGCGATATTAGGTGAAATAGATGCGTTGTTGCAAGAAAACAATTGCAACACAAACTGGCTAAACGCGGATGAAAAAGATGAGTGGTTGCATTCAGGGAACCATGTTGATGCAATCAAGTATTCGGGTACGTTCACTGGTAGAGACATTAAGCGTGTTGATTCGGGCGTATCAACCGAAGACAACGCTATATGGCATGTTACATCAATTGTTGTTGATGGCAGAACGATTTGGTTTGATGCTGAACCGGATGAATTAGCCGAGCGCAACTATGTGTCGGTGAGTTATGCCGATATGGGGTGCGGATATGGTTTGTCCGTCGGCATGATGTTATATGACAGGCAGAAAAGGCTTAACCGTTTGCAGTTGTATCAGCAAGCATCCGAGTACATGGCCCACGGTCCAGTTGTTGAGTATTCAGGTTTTATTAACACGCGGGATACGGTGATGACGCCGTGGAAGTCGTTTGAGAGTTCTTCGGAGGAGGCCAAAGGTATTAGATTTCACCAGGCTAACCCGATGTGGCAATCCCTACAGGCTCAATTTTTGCAACATCTACGTTTATCGGATGATGAGTGTGGTATTCCAGCATTTGCGGCATACGGTACACAGGCAGGTAGCCCAACCCTGGGGCAGGACGTCATACGCTTCAATGCGGCACAAAAGGGTTTGCAGAGCTTTGGATTAAGTATGGACGAAAACGTGATAGAACCAGTGTTTCAGACGCTGTATCACGAGAATTTGGTTTATTCCAATGATGACAATATTAAAAGTGATGCTGTTATCAAGCCGCGAGGAATCAGTGCCAGAGTTAATCAGGAGGCGCAGAAGGGCGCTTTGACGGCTAATTTGCAAGGAATTGTATCGTTAGCCCAGGCAAAAATATTACCACCAGAGTTAGCACAAGCGGCGGCAAGGGAGTATGCAGAAAGTATGGGTTTGCCAGTGGATGAGCACATGCCAGACAAGGATGGACAGTTGAATTTAGATGAATTTAAGACGAATCGCCCAGGGTTGCCGAGTCCGACGGCGGATGGACGTAGCCCAGGTGCAAACATATAGGAGCAGTTGATGAATTTGGATACGGATAGGATCGCAGTAGGCGACAATCTATATGATATTCGTATGGACAAGTACGGTACCGTGACATCGGTGCTGGGTAATTCGCTACGTCTCAAGTTCGATGGTACAGAGATGAGCTATGGCGTGGGCGGTGTTACAGCATCGGGTGTGCGGGTGTTGTACTGGCATAAACCGGCGATGAATAAGCCACGTAAGCACGGCGCAGAGCAGAACGCGGCGATGCAAGCGTTGATTGATGCTGCGGAAGTGTATAGGGATGCTTAAGTCTGAAAATGAGGCAAGGCGAATGAAGAAATTTGATCCCTGTAAGTTTGACTTGGTGTATTACCCTGGAATTGCGGTGATGTGGCTGATTGATGCCGGAACGGGTGGCTGCCGATGTTGTATGGGTTGGCGAGTAATTATTGGGGCTGCTTTGGCGGCCCTTTTAGTTTGGGGGATTTGAATGGCTACGACACAAACATTGTCGGGCAGCAGTTCACAACGAACACTGAACGAGAGTGATGTTTTATTCCGCTACGGCGAGATGCAGGCGGAGAGCAATCCGTTCTCAGTGGGTGAAACGCCGCTTCGGGTAACGCTGTGGCTACCGGAGGACTTTACGACGGATGAGGTTATTTTCTATCGCGTATTGGAAGGCGACGCGACTTGCCGCAAAGTAACAGGGTGTTGTGTCAAGGAAGTGGGTGGCGTACAAGAGATAGCACGTATCCGCTACAAGATATGCGACTGCGAGCCGAAGCTGACAAATGACAACCGGATGATAACGATTGACCAAAGCGGCAAGTATCAGGCGGTGTTGCAGGCCAATGGTGGGGGTCAAGCGGCCTCTTTAGGTACAGTGCTGGTGATGACTGAGCGTGAGAAATGCGCGGTGGTTAATGATGAAATGAGGGGTTGCTGTGGCTAGTGAGATTGTTTTATCTCCCAATAGTGGGCGCGACAGAAGTTATATATTTGATTTTAGAAACCCCGTTAAAGTCGATGCGTTTAATTTGCCTGGTGGCGAAACGGTAGCGTTTGAAGAAGTCTTGCGCGAGGATCAGCAGGTAATCAGTAAAAGCGGTGATTGCTGTTTTGTGGTCAAAGGTGATGTAGTTGATATTGCGACCAAGCCTTACCAGATTGGATGTTGCACACCAATAATTGAAGGTGGTGTGAACAGTTCGCTTGTCATGGACACTCCTGGACAGTATCGAGCCATTTTATCAGCCGGTGCAGTGGGTATAGCAACGGTCAAAGTTACCGATATTGATTGGGATATAGATATTACCCAAGAGCTGCGCGGTTGCCCGTGTGAAGAAGAAGTCGTTTGTGTGGATACAACATGGCATGCCACGGGCCAGACACGTTGCGTAGACCATATTATAGAGCAGCAAGAGGAAAGCAATTGCGGCAACAAGCGATGGATACCAACTACAGACACTTGTGGTTACTGCGCTTCGGAGAAGATAGAAACGTGTGATGGTTTGGTGGGTTGGGGATATATACCAGGTGATGCCGATGCCGATCCGCTGGCAATAGTAGCAATGGATTATTGTGATGGGAATCAGGTGATGATCTTCCCTTCAAGAACATCCAAGCATTCAATAGAAATCAAAGACTGTGACGGCACGGTGATTGGCTATGCGGCCAACCAATCGTGCTGTGACGCTTGCCAATAAAGGAAAAAACATGCCTATATTAACTGAAAACTGCTTGCCAGCACAATTAGCGCAAGTGACAAATCAGAATGCGGTATTGCAGGCGCTTCAAGATTGCGCTGGCAATTCATTAAGTGCAGGGGCGCAGGTAGCGTTGTGTACGGATATTACAGCACTACAGGCGGCAATAGCGGCATTGCCACCACCGGCAGATGGGGTAAGTGTAACCGGAGGCATTATTAATGCGGCGGGGGAACTTGTTCTGACAATGAGCGATGGCTCGTCGGTCAATGCTGGCGTGGTGAAAGGCAATGACGGCCTCAATGGTACCGATGGTGTTAACGGCCTCGATGGTGCTGACGGTGTAGGTGTACAGGCGTGGGCGGTTAATCCCGACGGTTCGCAGAACATCACTCTTACGAGCGGATTGACAGTTAATGTACCCGCACCATCGGCAGGTGCGCCAGGTAAGGAAATTGTTTCACTAGCGCCTGATGGCAATGCGGATAACCTGATTATCAGCTATTCAGACGGCAGTTCAACGACTACCGATTTGACACCGTTGAAAAATGCCATTATCGCGGCTTTGCCAACGGACGCATATGTGCAAAGTGCCAGTGCGTATGATGTGGGTACAAATATACTCACTCTGAACCTGTCAGATGGCAGTACGGTTGATCTGAATTTTACTGCGCTGATTCAAGACGCGCTTAACGGTATTGGTCAGGCAACTAATACGACACAGGGAACGGTTGCGCTTAATGATGGTACTGCGACAGGTGATGCCGACAATCCAACGGATGCGTTGACTTCAAGTGGATTAAATTCCCTACTAAATCAGGACGGGGCTGCGCCAAATGCAGTGCAGCTTGCCGTAGCAAATGCGCTTGAAAAGGCGCTAACAAGTGCTCCTTTATTGCTACAGGAGATTGCCAACAGCTTTCCTGTAGCAACAGACACGGTTCAGGGTAAGGTGGCATTGAATCTGGGTACGGCAGCAGGAGATGACAACAACAATGAGGACGCTTTGACCAGTGCGGGATTGAGTGCGTTATTGACCTCCCCAACGGCAAACGGTTTGCAAGCAGCAGTGGCGGGAATTGCACAAGACAATCCAGCGACGCCTAGCGTAGCGGATATTGCAACGATAGCGAAGCTGAACCCAGCTTCTTTCACAAGCGTTTTAGCCAATGACGGTTCGACCGTACTTGGTTATATGTTTCCAGCATAAGGAGTGACAATGCCAACATTAATACAGAAAGGCGACCTTGCTTCCAGCTCGTTTACTAATGACGATAGTAATGGGGCTGGTGGGGTAAAGGTTAATACAGCTTTGACAAGCGATACGTCGAAAGCGTATGTTCCTAAATTCGCCACCGGCACCGCCCTGCCAACCAGTGATCAAGGGGTGATTTATCACGCAGACTATGGCTTGATGCGCTGGAATGGCACCGCATATGCTGCAAGAATCTGGCGGGATGTACTGGCTTCAAGATCTCCATCAGTGACCTATACAAATACGAGCGGGGCAGAATTGGTTCTCAAGGTTTTGTTTAGTAACGCGGTAACGGATTATGTGTCGTACGAAATATTCTTAAATGGAACTCGTTACGATGCAGCAAATACGCCGCCAGGCGCACTATACACTCCGGGCAACGGCGCGCTTGCGGGTAATTTAATTGTGCCGCCTGGTAACACGTACCAGGTCAATGCTATTGGACCTTCAACAAATATCTACAAATGGCTCGAATTGTCTTTTTAAGGAAAGAAAATGATTGAATACACCAAAGATAGTGACGGTAGCGTTTACGCTTATGAGCGTACGCCGCGAAGCCAAGGCTTGGCAAAAAACAGGATTGAAAACAGCGGGCACGAGCAAATAACAGAAACTGAAGTCAAAGTCTTAATAGCGCCTACTGAAGAACAACAAGCCGAAGCTGATGAGTCTGCAGCCAAGGCAGAAATCGCTACGGTAGAATCCACCCCGCGCCTACTGCGTGAAGCCCTCATTGATAACGCGCAATTGCTGACACTGCGCGAGGGCGTGCTGGAACAACTGCAAGCCGAGGAAGCCACCATCGAGCCGCTGCGCGACGATCTGGCCAAGGCTATAGGGCGCCGCAAGGCGTTTGCAGCACGGCGTAAACGGCCAGCAAGACAGCAGGAAAAGAACGGTTGATATAGACAGGGGGCGATGTAATGCTCTACATTGGTTTTGTTATTATCAATCTGATATTTAACGTGCTCGCATGGGTATTGTCACCCGTGTTACCGCTGTTTGCTATCCAACAATATGGCTGGATTAACAACCACGAGACGCGAGGCAATGAGCCGCGTCTCCCTTGGTGGCTAGGTTGGTTTCAGACGCCAGATAATTCCCTGCTCGGTGACGATGGGCATAAAACGCGGTGGAAGAGCAAACCCGAACACTGGCAGATGGCGGCATGGCTTGTCCGTAACCCAGCATATGGCCTTGCTTGGGGTCGGCTGGCCGCAAATGTCGAAGATGGCGTTGTCTGTTACACCGGCAACCCTTGGATCGGAAGTCGTCAAAATCCGCAATTTGGCAAGTGTGCGATAAAGGTTACAAGTGATGATGGAACGTCTTTCTGGTGCTGGCTGTATGTGCGGGATTTGGGCGTATGGCTTGGCGAACGTCGGATGCTGAAACTTCAATTTGGATGGGAATTAACACCGTATGCACAAGATGAGAGGCGCTTAACGGGCAAATCCGTGGCGATGCTTAAATTTTCGCCCAGGGTAATTACGCTTAGGGGTTAGCCATGAGCACAATGGCATGAACTGGCAGGATTTTCTTGTAGAAAAAACCCCAGTACCATCAGACGAACTTATCACAATACTCAAAGATAACCCTCAACTTCGCGAGGAGCTTGAGGGCTTTTTGTGTGCGTTCGCTTTGGATGTGGCTAAGGGTGCTGCAATGGGACGCGGGGAAGAAACCATTCGAGCTGCGGCGCAGTACAGGGTGGTTGTTGCCTTGATGGAATCAATGTTACGACCAATAGATGGACACAAAACGAAGGGGTAATTATGGCACCGGAAAAAGATGTAATCGACGAAGATCAGAACGTACAGGACACTGAGGGGCATGACCAAACGCTGGATGCTTTTTTGTCTGGTGAGGAAGATCAGGATGGAGTCAATGTCGAAGTGCATGATGAGGAGGAGGAATCCCCCCGTGCGCCCGCTATCGACGATGAACTCCAACAAAAACTGCAAGAAGCGTTGGCTTTGAACGAGCAGCTAGGGCAAGAAAAGCAGGCGTTGCAAGAACAGATTGACACACAAAAACGTGATAGTGCAAACGCTGACGCGAGAGAAAAATTACACCAAATGGCGATTAACCATTTGGGAATGGAAGAAGAAGAGGCGAAAGCCTTTGTTGAATCAGTTAAAGCGTTGGGCGGAGGTCACACAAAGCCTGACGACTTCGACGGCTTAGTGACGCAGAAGGTAACACAACTGCAAGAACAGCGAAGCCACGAAGACCGTGTTGCGGAATTTCGCACTCGGGTATCTAAGGAGGTTCCAGAATTTGCGGTGCTGTTAGCTGACAAAAAGTTTATTGATTTTGCTAATCAGACGCAGGACGGGGCCAATACGATTATGCAGTCTCTAAAAATTATCAACACGAGACTTGGCGCAGACGATGTTTCGCACATCAAGCGATATGCGGACATGTACAAAGAGCAAAAGACGGGTGTCAACCCCAAGCCAACGCCAACGGGTAAAAAAGTACCCGACCTGAACAGCCAAAAAGATGATGATTTAGAGGCGTTTTTTTCTATATAAGGAAAGAAAATGGCACATCAAAATGCACAAGGGTATAGCGGCGGAATCGTCCCTATGCCCAAACACTATATCGATAAGATAATAACCGAATGCAATGAGTCGTCTGTTTTAGCCAGAGTAGGTAAATCTACCTTGGTATCGGCAGATGATCTGTTCTCGTCGGAAAAGGTAACATATCCACGCCTGAACTGGCACGAAGAAGATACTGCACGTAACGAAGGTCTGTATCAAAAAAATGCTCGTTCGGAAGAGGTGACGGTTGATTTTGACCGCATGGAGTTTTCTATGTGTGGTCGCTGGAAGGGTCACTGGAAACTGGATCAGGAAGACTGGTTAAGGATGTCCTCGGAGGGGAATCGCAAGCTGTTTGAAACGTCCTTTAACCAATATTTGCAAGACTCGCTGGATCGACGCCGCGATTATGCCGGTTTGCTTAAAATAGCCATGAGTGCTCACCGTGACAACATGGGTACAAATGCAGCAGGCGGAACAGTCAATCTTGGTAATGATGCGGCTGCGCTGCAACCGACTGACGGCGCGGAAGTCAACAAAATTATCAACAAGATGATAACGGCGAATCGTTCACACGAATATCGCCCATGTAAAAACGGGGAATATGTGGTGCTTGTTTCTCCGGTAATGGCTGGTGCGTTACGCGAATTTCAGGGAACGACGCTCAATCTTGACAATGCTAACCAGAATACTCTGGTTACTGGCGAGTTTCGCAATGCCTATGGCGTACCGATTGTTGAGACGACACGCTTGCCTTACAGGATTGTTGGAGGCACGAAGGTATATCGGATGCTCTTGGTGGATACGATGACAGTGGGCGCTCCGCTGAAAAATCTGTACATCAATCGGCAGCAAGACGGCCACGATTACGGCGTGTTTTTCAACTTTGTCTACGACGCACACGTTATCCATCCAAAGGGTGTCGTTGTTGCCAGTGTAGATGAAACAGCGTTAATGAACTAAGGAGTATTCACATGGCAACATTTACTTTGTTTCGAGGAGTAAACAACTTTTACCGTTCCGATGAAGCGGTGGAGTATCCCGAAGAACTTCAGCCCCATAATCCACGCGGGGATTTGAGGATTGAATCTGTTTATACCGACATTACCTGGCAGGAAATTCTGAAGCGGCTTGAGATTTTATACAAGAAGCAACCGGAAGACCTTGCTGTGGGTGATATTCTGGAAATCATAGCTACACCATCGTTTTCCCAGCTACGCAGCGTTGCGGTTGAGTCTGTTGAAGAAGAAGCGGGTTTTACCTTCAATATTGAATGGAACAACGGCATAGATGCGGCTGCGACGGTGAGCGGGAATCAGATTACTACCACTTGCACAGATACCAATACGAGCACTGTTGCCGCAGGTGACAGCACAGGCTTTGGTGCAGTAGCGGCCAATACTACAGAGCAACGGGTTATCGTGGTGCCAGCAGATGGGCTGACCGCGCTTACTGGTCACGTACATGGCACAGTGCAGTTGGTTGTAACCGCTGTACCTGATCCGTGGTTAATGAGTGGCAAGTACCGCTTCCGGGTGAATCACGAAAACCACGAAGTAATTCGATGTGGCGGTTGCTAATTTGAGACCAGACCCCCGAAAGGGGGCATCTATTTTGGAGTGGTGAAATGAGCGATAAAGTAAGTTTGGTGTCACGGACTAATGGGTTGGAATTTACCCTGGAAACTCGGCGCGACGTTAATCCGATTATCGAAGTGGCGACGGATCAAGGTAGAGTTGGCGTTAATGCCAATGGGCAACCCGAAGCAGCCGAGTCTATACGTCAATCGTTTGGGCAAGTCGAAGTTGCCGATAGTCGCAGGGAAACATTGCGCTTGAAGAAGAGTGAAGGTTAAAGATCACGTCTTCAAACTTCGGTATGACCTGAATGACCTAGACAAAGACTGGTTTGAAAATGATGAGATTCTTGTCAGCTACTTTGCCGAAGGGTTGTGTCAGGTATGGACGGTCAAGCCGGAGCTTTTTGCTAAAACGGTAAATATGCCATTGCAGGCAGGAAATATCCAGCGTGTCAATCCATGCTGCCGTGTTTTGGACGTTGCGGCAATAACAAACGAACAGGGTGCTTTTCTGGCGGATGTAACCAAAGCTAACACAAAGGTGGAGCGACGCTGGACGGAGCCATGTTGTGCTACTAACGACAAGTCAAGGACTTGGGCGACGGGGCATTCTGAACAGGAATTCACGGTATATCCGGCAATTCCAAGAGATTCGGGTTTGTATGTTCGCGCAGAAGTATCGTGCAAGCCAAACATGCCGATGGAAGCGGATGAAGACGCTGATTATCCTTGCCTGGTCGCAGATGCGGCCTTGCAGTGGGCTTTGTATCGTGCATTCAGTTCTTCACACGATTCACGTTCAGCAATGAGCAGATCACAATTGGCATATCAGAGCTTTCATCAGATGTTGAGCCTGAGTATCCGTACTGACAAGCGAGTTGAAAGTGAAGGATAAAACAGGCGTACTGACGATCAATTGCGATGATGAAGCAGAAGCCGCACAATCAGTATGCGAGTGTGTTGATTCTGTAACGCGCCTGCAACCGGAGTACATCTCGCTTGATGCCTTTGTTCCGACCATTTATTTTGCTACGGATGGAAAAGAAGGGGGGGCGACGAAAGACGTTGTACGTACCTATGTGTTGAGGGCGACACAAACAATTGCCCGTGAAACGCATTTGTTGACACGATGGTTTGATTTTGAGACTGAGGATTGTGTACAGGATTATTACCTGTGCAATACACGCATAGAGCGCCTAAACATGGTTGAGCGTGTGGAGATTGATGGACATTTAATCTCACCGTATCACTATCGCGGCATGGGATTGGTGATTCAACCGCCGAACATGATCACTGTTCCAAAAGAGGCGTGCCAGGTATCAGTCGAGGCAAGTTTTGTACCGGCTGAGCATGCCTGTGAAGTGGATAGGGTTTTCTTTGATCGCTATCGACATATTGTTGACGCATGGGCATTGGCGTATCTGTATGAGATACCTAATCAGGATTGGACAGACGTGCGCATGTCGGTTGTGAAGAAAAGAGAGGCGCAAGGCATGATGGCGAATATCGCGTCTGAACAAAGAAGGGGTTTTCACAATGGCATGGTGGATTTGCTGGTTGGGGTGGAATTGTGACTTGCAAAAAGTGTAACGAAGAGCCAGTAATTCCTGAAAACGTGGAAGTTTTACCGGAATGTAACGTTACTCCATCGTTCAGCAATATCCCCGAAAAACCGATTGTGGAGTGCGAAAAGGAGGTTGTGGTAACGCAGCCAGATCCGTGTGCCTAAGATTGTTATCAACAGGTTTGGCGGCGAAGCACCTAAGTATCATCCTTCAAAACTCGGCGAAAGCATTGCCAGCGTTGCCGAGAATGTGGACTTGTCAGCAGGGACGCTCAAGAGCTTTCAAAAGCCAGAGTTAATATCCACGGACAAGGGCCAAGTGGTATGGCGTGAGCAATGCTGTGTTTTGGCTTCGGACAACTGCAAGACTACGTTCGCATGGATGGAGGCTGATTGTGGCCGGATGTTTGCCACTGATTTTAACGGATACGATTATCCGGTTACTGGCGAGTTGAAAGAAGGCTGCACAATCGACTGGTGTAGATTAGGACTGCCTTGTGAATTGCCAGCACCAACATTATCGTTGACTGCTACGAGCGGACATTTTGTAAGCGAGCAAAGGCAGTACGCTTACGCAACAGTCAAGAAGTGGGGCAGTCATTGGGAGATTGGTGTGCTAAGTGAACTGTCCGATGTGATTAATATGTCTCATAGTGATGTGGTCACTGTGTCGGGCATACCGTCAGACTTTGGAGAATGGTGTGTTGACGAAGTCTGGATTTATCGCTCGGCGAGTGATTTAACCCGTGGCGAAGAAGGACAGTCGGACGGTTTTTATTATGTCGGTGCTGTGAGCGCAGGAACAACCAGCTTTACCGATGACGTGGATGAAGCAGGTGAGATATATCGGGATGAGGACTTTGCTGCGCCGGAATCTGATTTAACGGATATACATTACTTGCGCAATGGGCAACTGGCCGGATTGACGGGCAAGTATCTAGCCTTTAGTTACAAACACCATTACCACGCATGGCCGCAGAGCATGTGGATGGGTTTTCATTCAACGCCAAGGCGGTTTATTTCAGATGGTGTAACGGGATTTGTGTTAACAGACGGAAGACCAGCAGTAGTACGCATTGCTCAGGATTGTGGTGAAGAATGCCACGGCATGTTAGAGGTACGGGAAACACATCCAGTTGTAAGCCGAAGGAGTGCGGTTGTGTATGCAGGACACGCGATCTACGCTTCAAAGGATGGATTGGTTATGTTGTCGGGAAACGGGGTATCCCGTGTAATAACTGACAGCTATTATGGCCAAAAAGAGTGGCGTCGTATTCAGCCTGAAACGATGGTTAGCGCAATACATGACGGGCATTACTACGGGTTTTGTGAGAACTACGCTTTTCGCTTTCGTTTGCCCGACGATATTTACAGCAAGCAGGACGCAACAGCATTGGTTACGTTAACCTTGCGGCCAATCGGCATGTATCGCAGTGAGAACGACGAACTGTTTTTAAGTTTTAAAAATTTCACTGATGTAGATGGTACTGTCTATGACGGTACCTATCGCTGGGACAGTGCAGAAGACAAGATGCGCTGGCGATGGCGCAGTCGGTTATTTGGGCTGGATGGCAAACTGACAATGAATGCTTACCGCTTACTGTTTGAATGTCCTAGTGTTACGACAAGGTTTTTTAAGCGTTCTGGTGGATGTTTGAAGCTGGTAAAAGAAAAAATGTTAAACGATGAAAACTTGCAACGCTTACCGGCTGGATACTCGGCACGAGGCGTTATGGTTGAGTTTGAGAGCGCAAATAGTGAAGTTTATGAAGCCGTGCTAGCTACAAGTGCAGAGGAATCGGCTTAATCATGGACAAGGCAACCGCAGAAACCAAGTGGTGCCGTATGGCAAGGGCTGACGCAACACCTGTCGAAGCGCCTTGGAGTGGCTCAGGACGGGATACCAGCGGGTCGGGTAGTAACATAGAGGTGGTGGGGATCAACCGAGGCACGGCACTTAATAGGTGCAAGTGCATTACCACCAAATGTATGGCCTGGATTGAGCACGGCAACAATGATGGTTTTTGTGTGTTGGGTGATGACAACAGGAATATTTGAGGCTAAAAAACGCAAATAGGCGAACTGGAGAAAAAGTGACAGACGCTGAAGCTAAAGCCAAATGGTGTCCTTTTGCGCTCACATCCGGCGAGACGGCACAGAGCGATATCACATTAAAGACAAAGGATTATGACCGTGGTGACGGAGCGGTAGGGGATGCCGTCATGACGCTCACAGGGACCAGTATCAGCATACCGGTGGTCAATCGCACCAGTGCGGGTGAGCCTCACCTAGGCTGCATGTGCATTACCACGCAATGCCATCACTGGACACTGCATCCTGGTACGAGTGAAGGGTTTTGTACCGCGTTGGACAATAACAGGAGGATTTAATGAAACAGGAACAGAAAGCGTGTGGACGTAGAGGTAGTGGCGGGTGCGCACCAGTTGAAAATGAAAACTCCTACCGAGAGCTGGAGCTTGCGGGACTTGAAGCGTGTGTTGCGTTATTAAAAGAGGAAGTGCGGGGCCTAACAAGCAAAACCAGAGTGTTGCACTGATATGGTGTTCGCAGAAGAAACCCCTGTTTCAGAAGGGCAGGCCAAGGAGGTCGGTTTGTTTCTGGATGATGGCAATGAGGTATTAAAACCAAGCACGTTTATTGCCCAATGGAGAAGCGGCATTCTGCGTATATTCACAGGCAGAGAAAAAGGAGTCTTGGTGACGGCTGAAGCATGGCTGGATATCGACAACCCGATGGGTGGGCGCATTCAACAGCAACTCGCTCAAGTGGGCGAGGGGGTGAGTGAATATGCCAAGAAAGTTTTGAAAAGTCAGTTGTAGATGTTCGCAATACAGCGTTGGACCTTAATGTTGCTTAATACACTTTTCATATCCTCGTGGTCGTATGATAAGTTCATTAAGTACACGCCTGATATGAGACAGATTGCCGACATGACGTATAGCAAGTAAGCAGACGCCTTTTTACCTTGCGTTTCAAATTCATGTGCGAAATGGCCCAGGGGCAAAAAGAAAACTAAGATGATGAAACCGACGTATTGTAACATTTGGATTTAATACCGCTTAAACGCTTTGAGCGTTTCGAGCATTGGTATTTGCTGTATCCAGTGAGAAAAAATCCTGCAAAGGATAGCCTGGAGAAATCACCTAAGAAGGCGAGCATCGTTTCTTCATCGTCGGGTAAAAGATTGTTACTCATAGTCATAGGGGATATGTAATGTCTGACGCAGCAATAGCAGCCTTAGCCGCCGCAATCACAGTCGCATACGCGGCAACGCAGACAACAAGTGATGTGGATTGTAACCAGGCTAATGTTGGCACACCAACTACAGATAGTGTCACACTTGCCCAGGCTAACCTGGCGCTTTCCAAGTACCGCACCTGCATGTATATCCAGGCGGCTGAGAAGGCAGCTAATACTAACCTGCTTATAAGTGGTGTGCAATACCTGGCGCAAGCCTATTTTGCCGACAAGCAATATGAAACGCAAAAGCAAGCGCAAAACAGGCTGGATACCATTCATGCCGACGAAAAGGCATGGTCGGATACTCTACGAGGTCACTGGAAAGACCATTTTGAACAGTGCGAAGCGGACTTCATGGAGGAAGTGTGCAATCGAGCGCCTGAAGTAGTGAATTACACGGCCATTGCCAACAGGGTTAATGCTGAAGTTGAGAAACGGTTTGCGCCTTTATACGGAAAGCTCGACTGTATTCCGATTCATTGTGTGGGGAAACGCTGTTCGGAACAAAGACGGCTGGATGTGGAGAAGGCCAAGCTCAAGACACGAATAGTAAATCAGGAGTATCGAAGAGAGGAAGAGCGGGTACGCGAAGAAAACTACTACCGCGAGGAGGTCAAATACAAGTTGCTTGGCCTTGGCAAAGGCTATGTAACAAGCTCGCTGAATGCTTCCAGGGCAGCAAAAAGCACGGCCATCCTATCAGGAAGTATTGATCCTTACGCACCTGTTAGTGAGTTGGTTGGAGCGTTGGGTCAGGCATGGCGTAACTATTCCAATACACAAGCCTATGCACAAGCGGCCAGCGCTGGCATGGCCGAAGGCTTCAATCCGTCGAGTTATGAGCGTACTGAACGATACGACTGGCCTCAAGGAGAGTTAAGGCCGGTTGATTTGAGGTCGGTTTTCTCAAGTGACGGCGATTCAGACAAACTTAACGTACTTGGTTAGCACAGGACAAGAGAATACCAAATGTCGATTAAAGATTTAATTAGAGGCGCAGCGGCAGAGGACAAGATGTTTCGTGCCGGAATGGAGGCCGGACGCAGGGCGGCCTTGCATCCATTAGAGGCCATCACTCATGGGGCATTGTTTAACCCCACCATTGAGGCAAAACGCGCCGAACTGCGGTATAAAGGCAATCAAAATATAGATGCGCTAGAAAACCTGCAAGCAACTAATGCAGCAAGAAAAGCAGCACAGGGCCTGTATTTTGATGCGGACGGCAGACGCAAAGACCCTTTTGCATTGAGCGAGGAACTGGATGTACTTTCTCAAAGCGTTAGCCCTAAGGAGGCTTCATTGCTACAGGCTGAGGCGCAGCGGCAACGTGCTTTGGGCTTCCGTAATCTGGTAAGCTTTGATCCGGTCGGGGCGTTTGGGCAACTACAACGTGCTGGCGTGATTGACGCTGGCATCAAGCTGACTCCCGCAGGAGACGGATTGTACAATCTGACAGTCCCAACGGGGGCGACCCAAACTATCAATGCGGACGAGCTAAAAAACTTGACCGCTGCAACAGCAATACAGTTAGATGACGTAGAGCGCAAGATACAAACTGCTAATCAACAGGCGCTGTACAAGCACAACCTCACGCGGCAGCAGGCATATTTGAGGAACCGGTTAAACAAAGACGAGAAGCGTCATGAACAAGTTGGTAGCGTGGCCGCGCACAGGGCGAAGAAGAGCGGGGCAAATAGTGGGGCAATCGGTTTAGATTCAGAGAGAGATGTAGTGACAAGTTTGTATGCTAAACCCAGACCAGCGCCACGATGACCAAAAAAAGTCGTCGTAACGTAGCGCAGTTAAAGGCGTATGCTGAACAGCAGGAAAAGGAATTTGATCTCCCCAAAGGGTTATTACGAGCTTTAATTGAGAAAGAGTCCAGCTGGAATCCAAATGCGAAAGGAACGTCTGGAGAGCTTGGGCTGACGCAAGTAATGCCCATGCATCTTGATAACAGAAAAATCAGCCCTCAGCAATTTGCGAATAATCCAGAGTTGCAAATACGGGTTGGGGCGGAGATTTATAAGAAGGAACTGGATCGATTCAAAGACCCTGCTTTAGCGTTGGCAGCATACAACGCAGGTTCGCCAAGAGTAAGCGGGTTTCTAAAGGGTGGGGTGCTTCCTGCAATAACAAGAAACTACGTGCCAAATGTAATAGCCAGGGCTAAAAAGTATGGCGCTGAATATTCGCCTGAGTTTTTCACGAAGATTCAAAACACGTTTGGTGTAGATATTGGCGTGAAGGCGCAAAACTTGTCTGGTGGTGAGTTAAACCAGGCTGCGCCGGTAGCATTAGCGCCAATAGAAGTACCCACACATCCGCTACACGCTATTCCTCAAGTTGAACAACCATTGCTGGGGGCTTCTGCCAGGTTAGATGCGCCAAAAGACGTACCTGCAATTGATGTTGAACCAATAATGCCTGAAAGAATCGCAAAAGCGTTAGGTCTCCCACCTGTTGAGAAGATCGGCGATCCATTGCTCGACAAGGCGTTAGATCATATATGGGATGAGAGTTAGTGGACTGGAAGACAGCCGAGAAAGATTATGACAAAGTGTTCGGAAATCTGCTTCAGGGTGATGTTGCGCCTCAAAATGTTGTTGCGCCTCAAAACGATCCACTTGCCAACCTGAGAGCGATACCGCAATACGAGGATTTTAAAGCGGCGCATGGATATGAAAACCTGTCGCAGCATGGCAAGCAGCAGGTTTATGATGCATACGCTGGCAAATTGCAGCAAGCCGGTGTGTCAGAGGACGTGTTATTAGATCTGGAGAATATTGCGCCTAGGCCAAAGGATATTGACAGGACATGGGGTGAAGCAAGCATGGACTCTCTAGCATCCTTGAGTACCGGCCTGTATACCCTGCCCAAGATGGCCGGTGATTTATATGGTTTAGCGACAGACGAACCGGACAATGCGTTAAGTCTATGGGCGGAAGATAAACTGGACAGTGTTGACTCAGCTAAATCCGAGCATCTACTGGACAAACAACAAGAAAGATCAGAAATAATGGCTCAGGCCGATGGCACAGTTGATGAGGCCGCAATTGCCGTTTGGGAGACTGTCAAGAATCCAGCATTGGCGACATCTTTCATTTTTGAGCTTGCGCCAAATTTATTACCAACGGGAGCGGTAGGGCGTGGTCTGCAAGCGCTTACGTATTCTGCGAAAACGGCATCTATGTTGGCAAAATTGGCAAAATCGGGCGGCAAGCCGTTGAGTAAAGAGGCTTTGGAACAGGCGGCAAAATCTGCGGCAAAAGCGGGTGTGGCTGGGGGTGTGGCTACCGGAGCAGCTATGCAGGCAGCTGATGTGGGAGACCAAAACTACGATGAGTTGATGCGTATTCCCGAAGAGACTTGGAGAAAAAATGCTGAATTCGTTGAACTGGCTGAACAGGTTGGTGCAGATGAAGCAAAGCAACGTATGGCTTTGGGAATGGCGAAAATTGCAGCGTTACAGGCCAGCGCTTTAAGCCTGGTTACTGCGGGGTTGCCTTGGGCAAGAGCCGTTGAAAAAGGACTCTTGAAAGGAAAATCCGGCATCGGCATTATTCGTTCCTCGATTGGAGAATCATTCCAGGAGGGGGTGGAAGAGGGTGGGGGTCAGATTGCCTCTAACCTGCAAATACAAAACGTTGATGAGAGCCGATCAACTACCGAAGGAGTAGGTGAGGCACTTGGCTTAGGGGTGCTAGGCGGTGGTGTATTAGGTGGTGGTGTAGGAGCGTTTAATAGAAAACGTGGTGCGAAGAAGGTAGCAAAGGGTGGCGAGGCCAAGAGCCAGAGCGCCGATTTGCAAAGCGAACTAATTAACGAAGGCGCAGAATCGCTGGTCCCACAGACGCAAGAAACGGTTATTCAGAATAGAAACCGGAATACACCAGCATCTATTGTTCAGATGCAGGCAATAGCTTCAGAACCGGATTATCAGCGAGTAAGCTATTCAAGAGACTTTGCTAACGGTGCGCCAGTTGTAACTGAGGGTGATGTGAGCGCCAGTCACAAAGGCGTGTCAGAGGAAATATCTACCGCCAGTGGGAGAAAGATACCTATTCAGTACGCGGTAGTTGAGGCGAACAAATTGGTGCCGTCTCATAATGCAGATGGTACTGTAGTCAGGCAATATGAGAACGAAAGCAATTTTAAGGCGATTGCTGGAAATGCCAGAATAGCTGGACTGCAAAGCGCATATGAGAGCAAAACCGCTCACGCTTACAAGGCGTCTATGGAGCAAGACAAGGCGCACGGCATAGATGGTGCGGTTATTCGCAAGATGAAACGTCCTATCTTGGTGCGCATGATGAGTAGAGCGGATGTAACCAGCAACATCGGTGATGAATCAAATGTTGCTGGTATGCAAGCTCTATCTACTGTGGAGCAGGCCAACAATGACAGGCGGCGCATAAATCTTGAGGCGCTATCATTTAATGATGATGGTAGTGTTTCCAATGAAGCAATAAAACAGTTTGTTATGGCTATGCCGGTATCTGAACAATCAGCACTGGTTGATACTAACAAACAACCAACCAGACAAGCAGAAGACCGTCTGAATGCCGCGATCTTTGCTCAAGCCTATCGTGATGATAGGTTAATACGTTTATATGCTCAAGCAAAAGATACGGAAGCGCGAAACATTATGTCGGCATTAGCTAATGCCGCGCCTGCTGTATCACGATTAAGCGGTAATCTTGATTTCCGTGATGAATTGCAGAAGGCCGCTAGCATTGCAATATCAACCAAGCGTAAAGGGCGCAAACTGTCGGAGGCGGTGTCCCAGCAAGAGATAGATGAAGATCGAAATGTGGTCAGGTTTTTACGGTTGTTTGCCGATAATGCAAACAGCACCAAAGCAATAAGCGAAAAGTTAAAAGAGGTTGCGAAGTTTGCCTATGATGAGACCGTCAAGCCGAAATCGGATATGTTTGGTGATGTGCCTGTAGCAACCAAGGATGAGGTATTATCAAGGCTTCAGGCCGAAGAAAAAACAACAGGTGAGCCAAAACCTCAATCATCTAACGACGTTGGAACTGATACTGCTTCTGCTAAAAACGAAGCTGCAAAGGCTGTTCCGGCGAAAAAAGAGGCTGAACCTGCCCAAGGGCAAGCTGACAGCGGATCAATTACTGGACGCACTGGACGAGATGAACAGCGAGAAGAAAAAGTAGCGCCAGAGAAAGCGCGTACTGCCGAAGAAAAGCCTGGGCAGCAAGAAGAAATAACGTCGAAAGAACCCAAAGAGCCTGTCGAGAAATCGCCCAGGAAGTCAAAGATAGAAGACTTTGGCGAGGTTTTACATGGGGCTAAGAAGCACGAGTTCTCATTTCGTGAAAAGCTGGAGTCGGCTACTGATGACGATTTAATTAACAAACCGCTATCTGAGATATGGCCTGTACCAGATTATAACAAGCTGATAGAAGAGGGCGCTGACAAGAAAGCGGTGGCGCTTATTCGCGCTATGCGCGATACGGTACCTAATAAACCAAAGACTGCATATGCTGTACATAAGTGGGTTAACGAATTAAAACTAATAAGGCAGTTTGCAATACAAGTTGCTGATAATGAGGATGTTTTAAAGAAGCTAGAGGAAAATAAAATATTTGATGACATTCTTGATAGAGCCTCTTTGTATGAAAAACTCGGCCACGAATATTCATTTAGAGGTATCAGAATAGGGAATTGGTATAAAGATATTTGGAAGATTCGGAGTCGTAATCAAGTTTATGCCTCAGGCAACACAAAGCAAGCGGCAATAAATCAGTTTATTGATTTTGTTAAAAATGGGGGACTCAAGCAAATTGCCAAAGATAAAAGGTTGCCTAAATTTGTGGCCTACTACAAAACAGGAAAAGGAGATAGTGCTATTTATATAGGAGTCAAGATAGGTCGCAATTATCTTGACTTGGAGAAGTTTGAAGATAGGGAAGCAGCCAAAGCTTATTTAAGGGATAATAAAGAGGAGCTTCAAAAGCAATATGACAAATTAAAAGCGATTCCGTTTCACAGAAAACAAGAAAACGCACCAAGGGATGGTGAAGAGTATCGCGCTAGTCGTGATGTTGCGCCGGAAGATTTCCAGAATACCTTTGGTTTTCGTGGTGTTCAATTCGGGAATTATGTTGAACAGAAAAAACGACAAGATGACTTAAACGAAGCGTATGATGCTTTGATGGATATGTCGTATATATTAGGCATAAAACCTGCTGCTCTATCGCTTCATGGTGAGTTAGGGTTGGCGTTTGGTGCTAGGGGCCGTGGCGGGAAAAATGCACCACAGGCACATTATGATGCAACCAATGTTGTCATAAATCTAACCAAGGGTGGCGGTGCTGGGTCGTTGGCGCATGAGTGGTTTCATTCGCTTGATCACTATTTTGCTAAACGCGGAGATAAACAGGGTACAGGTTATATAACTAAGGGGAAGGAAAACGAGTCTGTAAGAGCGGAAATACACGAGGCGTTTAATTATATTACAAAAGTTATTGGACAAACGGGTATCAAGGCTCGATCTAAGGCACTAGACAGAGTAAAGGGTAAGGTGTATTACTCAGATACGGCTGAAATGGCTGCGCGTTCATTTGAGGCATATATAATTAAAAAGCTGGCAGAGAAGAAAATATCAAACGATTATCTTGCTAGCGTTATACCAGCCCAATCCTGGGAGATGGTTTCTGAGAGCGAACGGGTTAGAAAAGCATACCCTTATCCATTGGATAATGAAATGCCAGCAATTACGAAGGTATTTGACAATCTATTTGAAACAATTAAAGAAAGAAAAACAGACAAAGGTATAGAACTTTATTCCATTAAGACAGACTCCATAATCAGCGCACAGCAGAAACCCCAACAAATACGCGAAGCTATCAATAAAACCTTTGGCAAGGCGGCAGAGCGGATTGAAGTGGTTGACAAAAAAACTCAGGACATAGCTGCGGGGTCTAGGCTCCAATTTCTGCCCGAAGCCTCGTACAACAGAAACACAGACAAGATTATGCTCAACGTTTCAGCAATGGAAGCCATGCCGGAATTAGGTATTAATACCCCTATTGAACGGGCGTTGATAGTGGCTGCGCATGAATTGGCACACAGGGGCAAACACGTACTCGACAAGAACAAAGTGGCATTTAATAAGGCATTTGCTGAACTCAAGAAAAATAAGGTTGTGAGTGCGATTGCAGTGAAGGTTCAGGAAGAACGTTTGCAGATGGAAGAACGTTTTCATATTAGTGAATCAATTGCGATGGAAGAGGCGGCGGTTGAGCTAGTTGCAGCACAAGAAACCGGCAATTATGCCTATATCGAAAAACGTTATGGCTACAAAGTACCGGTTGGTTTGCGTAAGACAACGCAAGGCGCGATAAACCGGTTTATTGAGAAAATTAAGGCATGGTTCAAAACTGTTTCAGGAGCAGATGTTGATGCATACCAGGTATTGCGTCAAATGTGGAGCGCCAGAAATAGCGTGCTACATCAACAGGTTGCAGACCATATAGAAAAAGGAAATAACGTAATCCCGATTATTCGACAAATAGCGGCGACAATGGCGTCGTCGGTTGTTGTTGTTAATCCTGCTTATGGTGATTCAGCGCCTGCCATAAATGCCAGACAGACGATACAATCCGTGAACATTACCGGCCTTCCTGCTAAAACGTCAGCGGTAATTAGTTGGGCAATGGAGAATAATGATCACAAGGGTAAGCCGTTTCTTATAGCCGACAAGAAGGCAGGGATGCTTTATAGAATCGCACCAGATGGGACGGTGGCACATGAAAGCCCTGCATTGTTTGGCAAATCAATTGGCGATGAGGCTGTGAGAAATAATACCCCTGCCGGTGCATTTGAATTAAAGATTATCCCGATTAACAACGATCGTTATGGTGATGTAGCGCAATTCAAGCGCATTGATACTGATGTATTTGCTGTTCATCGCATGGTCAACGTGTCGGGGCAAAACAGACGGGCAAGATTGGATAGCGTCACGCCATCAGATAATCGAATTAGTGCAGGGTGTATCAACGTTCCCAGTGTGTTCTACGACAATCATGTGAAGGACGCAGGGAAAATATATATTCTTCCAGAAAGCAGGGAGCGGTTTAGCTTTGCAGGCATAAACGCCAAGGATGCAGACAAAAGCAAATTGGCAGAAGCACAAAACATGGCAGCACGGGGTAGCAGTGTTGCTGAGATATGGGAGGAAACGGGCTGGATTAAAGGTGTTGATGGTAAGTGGCGTTTTGAGGTTGACGATAATAAGGTCAAGTTACACTTGAAACGGGGAAAAGTAAATTCGGGCAAACTGAAAGAGTTTGTTGCGCACACTGCATTGTTTAGACAGTACCCCAATATTAAAGATATAGACCTGGAAATAGACGTGTCAGAGAAGAATGCTGTATCGGGGGTATATAACCCTGGTGTTCCAGGGCGGATTAGCGTAACCGCAACAAGTGAAAGCCAGGCCACGTCTATATTGTTGCATGAGATACAACATGCTATACAAGAGATAGAGCAGTTTGCTAGAGGTGGAAACGCCGGAGAATTTTCTCATCCATCGGCATGGGAATTGGAAGCAATAGATACTGTAAGAACAGCCAGAATAGCTTTGGAGCAAGCTGATAGTTACAACATGGATTATATGGAGTTCGCCAACAATCCCCCCAGTTGGTTAACTAAAAGTGCAACCCTCCTCTTAAAAAGCACAAATGGGGATAGAGAACGACTAGAATCGAACATGTCGTGGATTGAAAACCAGGACATACGATTTCCTGAGCAAAAGTATCGTGACCTTGCCGGAGAAGCCGAGGCAAGGGAGGTGGAAAAGCGTTATGGCAAGTCTGTCGAATGGCGATCTAACAATGTTCCATCATGGGATGGGGTTGCCGAGACAAGTTCAATGCCAGAGCCGCCGAAGGTACATAAGGAATTTGCCGAGACCGAGAAGGAATACGGTGGTCGTAACACCTACGATAAGGCGAAATCTGAAGGTAAAACCAAGCTCAACTACCGCCAGTGGGTGCAGGTAAGAACGCCTTCATTCAAGAAATGGTTTGGGGATTGGGAGAAAGACGCTGAAATTGCCTCTAAAGTGATTGACGAAGAAACGGGCGAGCCATTAGTTGTGTATCGGGGTTCTCCCGAAAAAACTGGAATGATTTTTGAATACAATAAAAATTATTATGGCGGCAACCGTGGATTCTGGTTTACTTCAGCAGAGACGGCAGCAAAAGATTATTCGTTTAATGATGTGACCGGTGATACGGGGGATGTAAAAGCGGTATTTATCAATGCAAAGAATTTACTAGACTTGCTACCTTTAGGTAGAAGAACGACAAGCCGTGCGTTTTATTCCCATGTACGAGAGAGCTTTGGCATTAACCTTGGCGTCAATGGCTCATCCAAAGAATTTATGGTTGAGCAGTTATACGGTAAACATCAAGAAGCGCTCTATCCTGGGGCGCATGATGGTATTAAACTGGTTGATGTTGGGCATACCTACATCGTTAAACGCCCCAACCAAATAAAATCAGCTACAGACAACATTGGGGAGTTTTTACCAGATAATCCTGACATACGATATTCAACGCCGCCGCCTCACAAGACCCGCGAAAGCGGGTTTTTTGATAGGCCAAACAAAGCCGATGATGTGTTGGACATGGTGGAGGATGGCTATGTCCCGACGGAAAGTTTGATTGATTCTGCGGCCAGTATCCGTAGCGTGGGTGAGTTACAACAGGCCGCAGAAAACGCCTGGACAAAAACGTGGGATACCTTAAATGATAATTTTCATGATGGTTTGGCCGTTGTTAAACGTTGGGCGGATACACTGCCAGTATCAGATGAATTAAAGAGTGAGTTGAAGGACTCGCTCTATCTAGGCAGTGGTGTCGTTCAATACAAGAACAAAGAGGTTTTTAACTTTTATCTAAAAGATGTGTATCAAAAACTAAATAAACTATCACAATCAAGTGGTATTGACTTGCCTACGACACAAAAACTGGTCGGGTACTGGATGTCTGCCAATTATATTCCCAAAGCCAATGCGTGGCTAATTGGCAAAGATGCAAAGGCGGTTGAAAACGCACAAGAAGCGTTGCAAAAGAATCCAGGTGACGCGCAGATTAAAGGCGCTGTAACCAAAGCAGAAAATCAACTCAAAGAACGACAGGCGGCTGTTGCTAACAAGCAATTAAAGAACGTGGTCAATACTATTGGAGTAGCCGGAGGCTTGAATAATGCTCAAGCCGCCGCCATGAAAGCAGGTGTTGAAAAGCGTTTGAGTGTGGAAGATATACAAGGCATCGCTGGTGATATTTACTCCATTCTGGAATGGAAAAAACAGCTTGATCTATCAAGCGGCAAAGTTACTCAACAGATGGTGAATAGCTGGCCGCAGCATGAAGACTATGTGCCTTTAACCGGCAGCCCCTTCTCCGACACTGAGTCAGACGTTTTTAATGTTGGATCGTCTATTCCTAATATTTCCAGGGAGAAGGCAATAAATGGGCGCACGGATAGCGTAGCCGATGATGGTTTGGTAGCGTCTATAGGAGCGGTAGAAAAATCCATAAATCACGCTGGGTATCAAGACTTCAAGCGCGCATTAAACGCGGTATATGAAAGCGCTTTAGATGCACGAGGAGGCAGCCATCAAGCGGCTGCCGAGATGGTCGGCATGAGCCGCGAAGCAGAGAAGGGCTTAACCCGCATATCAGATGATGTGATTATTTACCGTGACAAAGGGCAAGCGCATGTATTTCACTTTGAAAACAAAGAAGTAATTGACGCTATCAAGCGAAATAACCTGGATGACCAGACTGGATTGCTGCGACTTGTATCTACCCCGACACGGATTTATGCAAGGATGGCGACATTGTACGAGCCGTTCTTTTTCATTACTAACTGGACAAAGGACGTATGGGAAAAGTCAGAACTCATCCGTGTGCGCGACATTAAAGATGCGAACGGCAAGCCTGTCAACACAGATAAAGCTGGAAGGCGGTTAATAGGTTTGCAGTTATCATATGATTTGCATCGAGCAACGTGGCGTGGGGCATGGATGAAAGACAACCCTGGCTACGCGGGCAAGATGTTGACAGAACTGTTAGAGCAGGGAGGTGTTTCCACATGGGGAGAATATCTGAGCCGCCAACACAAAGAGTTAATTAGCGACATTAAATGGGAAGGCGGATTGCGAGGCAAGGCAAAAGTCGCAAACGAGATGGTACAAGCGTGGAACCAGGCATTTGAATTAAAAGCCTGTCTGTCCGCTTACATGGCATTAAGGGAGCAGGGGGTAACAAAGAAACGCGCCGCAGCAGAATCTCTGGATTTAATGAACTTCAGGAAGCGTGGCAAACACATGGCAATTCCTAGGTCGATATGGGTGTTTTCCCAGCCAGCGGTAACAGGCGGTGCGAACCTGTTAAAGATATTAAGCACTGCAAAAGGGCGGAGGCGGTTTCTTGCATATACCGTTGTTGGCATAATTGCTTATACTGTTTTGCGTTCAATGGATGATGAAGATGAGGGCGGTACTCGATTAGATCAACAAAGCCCCTTCCTGCTGGAGCGATATATTCCAATCCCAACCGGCAACGGCGGATATATAAAGATTCCCGTTGGTTTTGGCTTGCCTGTATATTCCTGGAATGTTGCTGTGAATCTAGTGAAAGCCATGAATGACGAACAAACCGGACTTGAGACGCTAGGGGAAATTGCTATCAAGGCAAATGTTAAAAACATGACGCCTCTGAATTTAAGCGAAATTCCCTTCAGTAAGTACCCTGTACAATATGCAGCTGTAGCGTTGGCGCCGACTATATTTAAACCGGAGCTCGAAGTCGCTATGAACAAGGGCATGTTTGGTAACGATATCGTGAGCAAGTTTGTTAACGAAAGAACTAGATATTTGAGCGAACAAAAACGCGCAAACACCCCCGACGAGTACCAGGCTATTGCTGTGGAGATAAGAGATATATTTGGCTTCGACTTTGCGCCTGAGCAGACACGGACGCTGATACGTGGTCATGCGGTCGGACTTTTAAGATCCCTGCTGGATGTCACTATTGAGAACCCACATAAAGAAAGCCTGGGCAAGCAGGCGAAAACTCCTATACTTTCAAGGTTTTGGACGCCTGGCAATCAATACGGGGTAACAGGTCGCTACTACGGCTACTTAGCCGAAGCTGAAGCTGTTTTGAAAGAGAAAGACGCTGGCAACAGCATAAGGGGCAAAGAGTTTGAGTTACGGTGGTTGCAAAAGTACGAAAAAATGATGCGTTCGTTAAGAGCAAGGAAAGCCGCAACTACCAGAATGGTGAACAGTGGTCGGCTCAATAGTACGCTGGCTAAACAAAGAAGGCAGCAGCTTGACAAGGAGCGAGAAAGAATTATGGCCAAAGCCGTTTATGAAATGCGACGACACAAAGGACTTAACACCACAAGAAAGCCGCTTAACAGCGGCTTTTCTTTTGCCCCTTAACCGGAGGTATTGATGAGACATATCCGCGTGGTACATGGTGCGCCAGTTTTGCTTGCCGAACAAAACTGCTTTGAGTTTTCCGAATGTGGGCAAATTCCACAAGGCAAGGTGAAGATACGTTTAGAGAAAGACTGCATGTTCATGGAGTTTGAATCGGACGATTGGGAGGATGGGCGCATTTGCTTTAACTGGCCGGTAGGAGCCTTTGAAGGGAAAAAGCAAGGCCGTTGGCTGGCTAAGTTGTCATACGGTGAGTGTGAACGATGGGTTCAGTTCGAGATTGCCGGTTGCGCCCAAGCAAATCATCACATTAAAAAAACAGATTGTGTTTAGTTAGGAAAGACAATGCAAAAGTACAACCAGATTTTACCGGCGGGTGTCGTAACCCCTTTATCAAATTACGTCTCGACGCAAGCGGGTAGCCGTGTGCGCTTGTGGACTGGTAATGCGCGAACGATCTACTACAAAGATGCAGACTCGTTACCGGATTTTAGAAAACGCCGCCCTGAAGATGACGGGTGGTTAATAGCGAGGGAGGGGATGCGCGAAGACGTAAACCATGAAATATACCTTTATTCCGCATTTGAAACCATCTTTAATGTAGAAGTACTTGAGTCTGACGTATCAGGTGGTGATATGTCGGGGATAGAAACGCAGCTAAACACAATTATTGATCTGCTTTCTGCGCAGATAACACCGAAACGCCTGAACGCTCCCCTGTTCGGCAACAGGCCAATTATCTACGAAGACATCAAAGATGCCGTAGATGCTGGCGCTATCGCCAAACTGGGCAACCCGGACTATGACGCAACTACCTACGATACCCCAGCTGCTTATTATAGTCGGCGCATATACAAATATGGTGGCAACAACGAGGCCGACGGTGATGGTGCTGAGATTGCCATACCGGACGGCTATACCGTTGCCTGGGTACGGATATTAAGTGATCGCTGGAATAGTATTAAAGCGTACATGCTCGATGGCGCTCAAGAACAGCTGGGGCATTTTGGTGGCGGCTATCGCCGAATGCGTAATTACCAACCTGATTCCGGTATGCGACATGGTAATCATAGTCGCCACGAGTGGTTGCCTATCTCAGTTGGCCGCGCCGGTCGGCTCGCGCTAATTAGCAAACCGCATACAAACAGTCGTCTATGGTTATCTGGCGTAGCGTTTAGTACTAATCCGATCAATTTGGCATCTAAAACGGCAGTTATCGCGCATTGGAACTGTGATCCGGCAGGCGGTACGCAATATCGCGGAAACAGCGGCGTAAAGTGGCATAGACACGATTGGCAGAGAGATCAGCTTGCTTCTATAAAAGCCAAAACCGTCGGCTCGGTGATGTTGCCAGTAGTGCCAAACGGTAAGGACAAGGCAATCTACATAGTGTTGCATAACAACCTTTGGGATGAATTATTACCAAAAACAGTAACGGTTAACGGCCAGCAACTAAACAGCGTGGTTTGGCGACACCGTGATACACCGCTAGAGCGATGGTACAGCAAGAGCCAATATGCCAGGGTAGTAGTAATGAAAGTTGATGCTGCACTGGTTGGAAATGATCACATGTTGCGGGTTGATTTTGATATGAACGGCAGCGCCGCTGCTGTTTACTTTCGCGAGGTAGGAACGCATGACTGGATATGACATATTAACTGAACCGCATCTATGCGAGGCGGAACATGACATTAAACAATTTGCCGACGACATTCGCGCAAAACTAACCGGCGGGACGTCACCAACAGAAATCGCTGCCTGGCCGAACAAGGCCGAACGGGCGCGACGCCTGCTGGCGGGTACAGCCAGCGAAGCAGATAAAACGGCACTGGCAACAGAAGCGCAACTGCGCGGCAAAGACGAAACGCCGCAGCAATTGGCTGGCAAGCAAATAGAACGCGAAGCCGATTATGCCAAAGCAATCGCGGCAATAGATGGCTATCAATCACAAACATTGCGTCAGCTTGCTCAAGACAAGCCAGATCCTTTCGCACTGCCAGATTGGTTAGACATACGCCAACAGGCCGCTAGTGAATTGCTGCAAAGCATGGGGCTGGAGATGAACGATGCTTGACCAAGCATGGCGACAGCTAACCCGTATCGCTGCGTGGTTTAGCCAGACCATCAATTTATGGCTGCTGTTTGGACATCACGACCAGACAGTTAGTGCCAGATGCTATGTAAATCGTAATCATCGCGGCTGGAGCATGGCTTATAGCATGATTAACACGCTGTTTTTTTGGGATGCTGACCATTGCCATAAATCATTTTTACGTGATGTAGAGTTTGCAAAGGACGTATTAAAGCAAGCGGGGATGGCGCAATGACCAAGGAAACGCTAACAGCTAAGGCACCCTACGCAGTGTCGACTATAGGCGGCATAACTATCTGGGGTATTCCGATCGGTGATTTTTTGCAGATCGCCGCATCAATAGCGTTTGTCTTGATTGCAATAGCTACCTGCATCATAAACTGGTACTACAAAC
>Ga0209562_1000129_pt1 | contig 34435 bp, 26 predicted proteins | sample WorMetvacBELIZE2_FD_187399 | JGI IMG/M metagenome (GOLD analysis project Ga0209562, IMG submission 187399) | Marine gutless worms symbiont microbial communities from Max Planck institute for Marine Microbiology, Germany - Olavius vacuus BELIZE.2... | ecosystem: Host-associated > Annelida >... | reverse complement strand
ATGCACTAAATCCTCAACAGGAGGCTTTAAATTGCATTATTTTTATTTTCAGTGATTTATGATGTAGATCGGCCATTTTATTTTAGGCCAGTTTCGAAGGTTTTTATCACTGCCTTCCCATTTTTCCACAGGGCCATAATATGTCCCCCCTCTCAGAATCAAACTTCGCAAAAGCGTTTTTAACAACATCATCTATGACTTCAGTTATTTCGATATGGAGACACTCTTTGTTCAAGGCATACATTCGTTCTGACAGGATTTGCAAAACTGTTTTTTGTGCTTCTGGCAGAAGCGAGAAGTGAAAGGGAGTGTTGAGAAAATAGCATTTTTCGATGCAAGTGGTCTATATGCACTAAATCGTCAACAGGAGGTTTTAAATCGTATTCTTTTTATTTTCAGTAACTTATGATGTGGATCGGCCAGTTTATTTTAGGCCAGTTTCGAAAGTTTTTATCACTGCCTTCCCATTTTTCCACAGGCCCTGAAAGGAAAGAGGAGTCAATAAAGAAAAACGCTGCCACTCTTTGGCTATGTTCTCTACCGACCGTTCGAACAACTGACGAAAGGAACTCATTGTCTTATCCTTCATCGATTGAGGTATTAAATGCCCATCGATCAACTGTGCAGCTTCTCCTAGGTATTCTTCATTTACTTGATGTAGTTTCTCTTGCAAAGAAAACAATAGAGAGTCTTCTTCCTCTTTGGGGACCGAGGCTCTCTCTTGTAACCGATACCCCCCTTCTAGCCCCTCCAGAGAGAGACGTTGGTGTAAATATGGAAAAAATATCTCATTACACTCTGTCTTTGAACTTTGCGAAAGAGGATGCGTTATATCCGCTATATATGATCGCAAATGTTCAGACATCAATAGCGTCCTTTCAAGGGGTACACTTAATCCTACCGATAGCAAAATCTGGCCACTTCGGAAGTCTTCTACCTCACAATCAAAAAACTCTAAACACTTTCTCAACAAAGTTGTTTTTAATTGATTCCCAACATCTTGCACCATCTTAGGTAAGATGCTCTGCCATTCCTCCTTTCCATTTTTGGACAAGGTTTTGCGCATATTCTCGTTAAAGCGTTGTGTTACAGACGTCATCTCGAACCCGATCGACTTCAGAAACGCTTCGAAAGTTCTTTCTATTACATCGCGACCCCTCTCATTGCCCGTACAGTCTATTGACATAAGTGGTAAGACCTTTGCATAACCTCTGATTGACCAACTAAGACCGTTGCATAACCTCTGATTGACCAACTTAATGTGAAAAACCATGGGGATTCAAGCGAAGGGCCCAAAATTTACAGTCTAAATAAGTTTTTCATTATAAATTGCTTATACATATTTTCCCCCTTTTCTATTTTCGTTGTGCCAAATAGCTTGGTGATCAACGACAAGCTCTAAGGGAAGTTATGCAATGGTCTTCAACTTAATGTGAAAAACCATGGGAATGCAAGCGAAGGGCCCAAAATTTACAGTCTAAGTAAGTTCTTCATTATAAATCACTTGTACATATTTCCCTCTTTTCTATTTTCGTTGTGCCAAATGGCTTGGTGATCAACGACAAGCTCTAAGGGAAGTTATGCAATGGTCTTGTGGTATGTTTCCCATACCTGGGTTGTCCACATTACCGCCAGACTTAAAAATTTCAATACATGATCTCTGTATCTCTTCCCTAATTTCGTTCTGCTATTTCTCAAATAGCGGAAAGAAATCTTCGCAAAATCTTAGACCCCCTCACTTCGTTGTGAAGTTTCAGCCCGTGCATCCGATAACAAGGATCCAGCATCTTGACTTTCTCCGCTCACATATTCTTCCGATTGAAGCTCAGCTTCCAAGTTTTTCAACTGTCCTGTTTGAGCACCATGTTGACTTTTCCCTGCAGTGCGTTCCCCCATCCCCAAAGAGACTGTATTCACCGCCCCTATTCCTGTTGAAGGCAAGAGACTCTCCTTTCTTTGTTTTTACCTATACGCTTATCCATGCTCCAACTAAGGGGAAGTCCGCGTCCAACAACCTATCCCAAGAACCCCTGTGCAAACAACCATTTATTGCGAGGATATTCTAGTGAAAGGGGGTTTTCTAACCACCTAACTACTCCCCACCCTCTCTTCCTTTTTTAGAGCAAAAGCCGCGTTAGCATAACTTCCACATTTCTAGCCAGCTTTTTTGGATCATATCGTCACAAAAAGCTCAATTCACGTAGTGATGTATGGAGAGGGGAGAACTGAATATGTTAGATCGATGATGAACTTGTAAAAAATTCATTGCGCCAGGTTGCGTCAGAATGTGCAATGATTTTTTTATTCGAAAAATCTGATTTATCACAGCTTTCTCTATCCCGCGAACGCGCGCGACTCCACTAGCTAAATCAGGTTGCCCTGAAGTAGAGAGGTTGTCCAGGCGTAGTAAGGGTAGAACCGTACGCTTCCACTGAAGACACATTGTGGCCCCGTTGAGAAATTGGAAGGTAGTGGTAAAAATTTTTGAAACTGGCCTAAAATAAAATGGTCGATCCACATCATAAGTTGCTGAAAATAAAAAAGAATACAACTTAAAGCCTCCTGTTGACGATTTAGTGCGTATAGACCACTCGCATTGAAAAATGCTATTTCTCAACATTCCCATTGTGCTAATCTTTTCTGTTTTTGTATTTAATCTATTGGAAATTAACATCTTGCACTATTTTTCTTCTTAAAAAATGGAGCGTAATTTTGTGCACAATTTTTGAAATAAGCGAATATTCTGTCCGTTTGAAGCGATTTTTAAAGGTTTTTGTGGGTTACGATCTAAGATCGTTGCATCACCCCTGATTGGTCAGCTTGATATGAAAAATCATGAAAGTTCAGACGAAGAATTTAACATTTGCAATCACTATAAGACTTTTCTTTCGAAGGACTTAGATGTACTTCTCCTCCGTTGTGCACAGCTCAGCGGGCAACTGACAAGCTCTCAGGAAAGCTATGCCATGGCCTCAATCTTCTCCTTACTGCTCTTTCACTTTCTCGAAACGCGTTCCTCTCCCAAAAAATGCTGAAAAAAAGGGAGACACTATAGAGAGAGTGCGATTCACGCTGCCTCCTAAAAAATGTACTAAGCATAAGACCGTTGCACAACTTCCCTTAAAGCTTGTCGTTGATCACCAAGCCATGTGGCACAACGAAAATGGAAAAGAGGGAAATATGTATAAGCAATTTATAATGAAAAACTTACTTAGGCTGTAAATTTTGGCCTCTTCGCTTGAATTCCCATAGTTTTTTCACATTAAGTTGGTCAATCAAAGGTTATGCAACGGTCTTCTTTTTCCTTTCATGGAACATAATTTCCCACAGTCCGGGGTTGAATGCAGGATTTGGAGAACAGCCTGAGGGCAATTTGTCCTCATTAGGATGGGCGTTCTTCGTCCCCTTTCTTTCTTTTTGTGTAAGCATGGTTGACCCGTTTTTTCTTGAAAGTTAAATAGCAAATTTTCTACAATTCTCAATTGGCAAGAGAGGATTATTCAGTCTGCGTATGTCCAAGACGAGTTCATATAAAACAAATAAAGTAAATTTAAGTGATTATGACTATGAGTTAGATATTTATAATAGATGTTTGATGTCCACCCTCTCTAAGGAAGATATCGACATCCTAGAGGAAATCGTCGATGGTCCAACAAAACGTCCTCTAGATCGATTTGTTCGGTGCATGTGCAATCGGGTACAGGATGTCTTCAGCGCTTTGAATAAGTTATTTTCTACAAATCTTTTTAGGATCGAAGATAATGTGATTCTTGTTAACAAAGATGCGAGGAAATATTTTGAAAGCCAGATGGTGAAATTTTCTAAAAATTTCGTTCCAGGAATAGGTTTTTTACAATCCTTACTAAAAAAAGTTCCGATTCATGTTCTTCCAAAATGGTACCCCATTCCCCGCACAGCAGATAAAATTTTTGAGTCTCTTCTCGAAAAATATTTGCACACACCACAAATATTTCAACAATATCTCGACGAGTTGCAATTTGAAGATCCCCTGTTATCTGCTATCGTTCAAGAGGTATTTACTTCCCCAAACTACCAGGTGTATGCCAAAGAGCTCATGGAAAAGTATCATCTCACTGCCGAAGAGCTCGAAAGATGCATGTTGCAGTTAGAATTTAACTTTGTTTGCTGTTTAATTTACGAGGAACGGGAGGACCATTGGGAACCGGTCGTCACCTTTTTTCACGAATGGAAAGAGTACCTGCTATTTCTTAAACAAAGCCGGCCCACCACTCTTACTGGTCATGAACATATCCGCCCCATACGCACAGAGCCTTTTGCTTTTGTGAGAGACTTGTCCGGCCTGCTCAACGCACTTTTGGAAAAACCTTTAGACCTTTCTATTGACCAAAAAGAGCGATGGATCCCGGAGAGACATGAAACACAAAGGATTTTGGACCGATGTTCAGGGTTTGACCTAAATTCCGTGGAGCAACAACACTTTCTTTTGGATTATCTCTCTCGCCTACTTCATAAGACGGCTTTTTTAAAATTGGGCCACATCGAAAATAGACAGCTCATCATTCATAAGCCCTCAGCGAAAGAGTGGTTGTCGCTGCCATTGGAACAGAGGGCTATGCACCTCTACAAACAAACTCTCGCCCTCTATTCTTTTCCCGAGCCATCGATGAGCTACTGTAGTAAAAGGGGTGTACATGAAATCGAACGGGAGGTGCGACGTCTTGTTCCTGTCGAATGGATCTTGTTGGAAGAGCTGATGGATGGGCTCACCGTCTCCCTGAGCGCGCAGAGTGAGGTGGTTTTAAAGAAGGTTGGACATCTCTGGCAATACACCCTTCCAAATTATTCTAAACAAGAAGAGGAGTTTATCTATACGGTGATTATGGGATGGATGTTCGAAGGAGGGCTGGTATCCGTTGCGATCTTTCAAGGAAAGGAATGTTTGAGAATCACAGATTTTGGGATCAAACTGTGGGGGGAGGGATAAGAGTGCCTTTTTCCCCATCTAATCAGAAACCGTTCTTCCAGAAGGGATGTCGGTTGGGACGAATATTTCGGATCGATTTGTTACTCCCGTGAGCTCATTTATTTAAAGTAGATTTTAAAAAATTTTTTTATTGACTTCACATTTCTCAATAAACCCTTCAACTGGGGATGATGCTATTCTAACTCAAGATATTGTTTTGCCCACCGAGAGCATCGCTTTTCCACAACAGGTGGCAATACATCTTTTCATTGAGAAAGGTCATGAGGACGCTGAGGAATGGCCTTCGCATAGTCTTCGACCAAACGCGTGAGAAGAGTAAGCCCGTGAGTGCATCGATAGGTTTGTGTAAACAGATGATCTAAGGTGTCGAGAGCAACCCGTGCGGTATAAAGCGTTCGAGCGGTCATTTTATCATTTTTTGCATCTTCTCCTACAAAAGAGTGGTCCATAGAAGGAAAAGGGCCTTCCCCGTCGAGCAGGTCATCTAAGAGTTGGAAAGCTAAACCAAAAGTCATACCACCTACCCTCAGTTGTTCCCTTTGAGAAAGAGGTAAGTTGCCGAGCCTAGCACCAAATTCAAATGAGGCTGCAAACAGAGCGGCCGTCTTTTTCTGATGAATAAAGCACAATCGCTCCATATCAATCGCCTGATTAGTGGAAAGGAGGTCCGCCACTTGCCCCCCAACCATCCCTTCTCCTCCAGCATGTTGAGATAACAGAAGGACAAGCTCATTTTTCATAGCAGAGCTAAGTTCAGGGGATTGAACCAGCACAGAAAAGGCCTGAGTCAACAGAAAATCCCCCGTGAGTATCGCAATCCCTTCCCCATATACTTTGTGTAGGGTCGGCCTCCCTCTGCGAAGCGAGCTATCATCCATTGAAGGCAAATCATCGTGAATTAAAGAGTAGGTGTGAACCATCTCTAAGGCACAAGCCGGGTCTATCCCCAGGGAAAGAGGCTGCTGGCAATCAGATAGGATGCTCAACACGATGAGAGGTCTTAAACGCTTAGCGCGAGAGAGCAGTGAAAATCGAGCCGCCTGAAACAGAAGAGCGTGCGGACCCTTTCTCTCAGGGACAAGCTGCTCAAGACGCTTTTCGACCAAATGTAAAAACTCCTCGATCTGTACGGACATAACCTCCCGAAGGCTGTGAGAGGAAAAATTGCACCAACACACCCCATCTTGTACTAGAATTTACATAAAAGTCAAACAAATCTGAGAAACGATTGTATGAAAGGCATATCTCATCACTCTGATGAAACGGTGTAACGCAATGTATAGCCCACTTTTTACCTTTATTCTATTTCTTCTTCCTCCTCAATGAGACCAAAAGAATTAGAAAACGAATCAAGAGGATTCACATATTTTCTTGCTCTGAACAACCCTTGTAGAGGATCATGCAGACACATATTCTGACAAGGGGGAGATAGACGTCTCCATATCTCTCCCCACAACAGAGGAAACCCAAGACATATTTCTTCCTTCATTTTGCAATATTCTTGCGGCTTCCCAAAAGCAACACTACTCTCCAACAAGTAAACAACTCCCACCACATATGGCATCAGTAGAGAGAATACCTCTTTCTTCTCACAAGCGGAACAATGAACTTTCGCCTTCCTGTTTATCTTGCAACTGATTTGACTCATAAGGATAAATAGTGGCTCCCATTCAATGTACTCTCGAGTAAGAGACCTGGCCGCCGACAACCTCTCTGCAACCTGCCAAAATAGGGAGAAACATTCGGTAGCAGAGTCTTCTTTTTCTTCTTCTGAAGAAAGACTAAAATTCTTCAGGTTCTTCCGCAACATTCTTATCTCCTTTTTAACAAAAAGATATAAGAATGTTGCTATGGAACACACTTTCCCTCTGGTTATCGAAGAGGGCACCATCTTATTAAACACTCTGACAAGGAAAGGAAAGACCCTCTTTTTCCCTACATGTTGTTCGAATGGAGTAAATATTGTTTCAATATTATCCCTACTTGAACAAGACCACTGAATCTCCTGAATCCATGATCCCTCCCCCTGAAAACAATCCTTCCCACCCGGAAGAGAAGAAGAGAATGGGCATTCTTTCAACGCCTCTTCAAATAGTTCCTTAACAAGAGCATCCTCTTTTGTTTTGGTAAGACAACGCGCTTGCTCGAGCGACATGTTGTTCCGAACAAAGTTCTGCCATTTTTCAGACAGCTGACAATTTAAAGGAGGAGAAAGCCATAACTCCTTATAGTCGTGGAAAGAGAGAGTGCAACGTTGGTAAAGCCCTATGTATAAGATCAACAAGATAGAAAAACGGCCATCATCGTCGTAACCCCATTCATTCCCCTCTGTCAGGGCTTCAGACATCTTTTTTGGTATTATACGCACAACCTGGGGTGAAAAGGGGCCCTTCTTTTTGTCCAGGGTAGCGAGAAATTGACACCATTCTTCCACAAACCTCAATCCATGCCCTGCATGTTTCAACTTAGGCAGAATAGTCAAGATTTCTCCTACTACATTTTCCCATCCCCACAAGTCTAGGGAGCCATATAAATCCCCTAGAAAAGAATATAGACCCTGCGTGGCTCCCCAACCCCAAGAATGTTCAATCGGATCAAAATCGGACACGCGGCCATACTCTTCCCGTATCCGATCGACCATGACATGCACGATATTCAATATCTGTCTTTGCGAGAAAACAAACAAAGAACCGGAGGGTTTCTCTGGGGGTGTTCTTAAGTCGATATTGTCATGCCTTACGCATGTCGGGAGAGGGTTGGTTAATCCCTTCAGGAGATGAAGACAAACATGTTTGAAAAAATGTTCAGGATCAATCTCCTTATCAATCTCCTTAAGGAGGAAAATCGACCTGCACAAGGGCCAACATGGACACGTCTCGTGAATCAGTGATGACACCCTCTCCATCTCTCCACCGTCCGACCCCCCTTCATTACACGTAGAAGATTGCAAACGAAACTCAAGAGTCTCTACCAACACCTTTAATGCACACAACGCTCCGCTCCCAGGTGGAAATGAAACTAGCTTTTCTGTCAGGGGTAGGAGGTGGTCAAACAAGTTGGAGAAAGAGGCGGTATTACAAGCATCCGAGGGCTCATGCACTCTATACTTAATTGCCGAGGGGAATCCTCCCTGAGGTGACGGATCACATAACAAACGCACTACATCCGACATTGCCTACCACTAAACCGCCCTTTAATGATTGTAGAAACCACCCGGGGGCCGGAGCGTAGCACAAATTACTAAATTACACCAGGATATTCATAGCTCAAAAAGAATGGATGAAATCAATATAAAGATCGTTGCATAATCTTCCTCTTGAGGGCCCGCTGAGAAAAATCATGGTTTTCAGGTCAAAGGTTGAAGAATGACTATTTCGACAAAAGTGTTTAAATTTTGAGGCAAATGATAACCAAATCTAGCCCCGCTACTACCTTTGAATCGATTTCTCTCGAAATCTTACCCTTTCAAATCGACTTTTAAACTATCTTTACTAATGCACCCATTCTGCTTCATCACAAGAAGCACTTTCTTGCCGCAATACCCTTTGCCAACAACACCACAGTTTCCTTCGAATAAATGTATTTAAGTCCTTGGAAAAGTTTTCTGGATTGACTGCAACTTTGGTTATCAGTCCCAATTTCATGCAAACGGTGACATTTCTTTCCCCCTTACACCCCACTCTCGCTTGTCTATCAACACTCTTCGCTGTTTTGTTGTTAAAACTTTTAAGCCTCCATCTCGATAGATCTGCTAAACCGTTGGGCAAAGGCTTCCAAAAACGTTACCAGAGGGGATTATCGACATATGACTATGAGCTGGCAGCAACACATCATCCCCTCCCCCTTGCCAAATGGGGTCATCCCATCCCCGGAGGTACAACTCGCCCCGACTTGATCAAGTCGAAGAAAGGTTGCCGAAGCAATACTCTGACGGATCTCTTTCATCCTTCCCTGCAACCTGGGACGCTTTCCCTCAATAGAAATCGCTATGTGTTCGATCATTCGACCTTCTAAACTTTTCACCGCCTCCCCTAGGTAGATACGGCTGTCAGTTTGACCTTTGCGGTGACATAAATCGACGGCAATCTCCCCTAAGATGGGCACATGGGTCACTGACGTGATCGCATTGCAAATGGCGTGAAATACAATATCCCCATCTGAGTCCGCATCAAATCCGGGAACTTCCTCAAACTGCAACCCCGCAATGATGCATCTTTTCTCACTATCTGCTGAAAGAAGAAATTTATGGCTATCTTGTCCAAAACCTATCGCCCTACGAACCATCTGCTTCTTCCCTATAATTCTGTACCCCCATTGCACAGCTGACTCTTCTCTACCACTCTAAATGCCTGAGAGAGATGGCAGATGAGCTCAGACGCCATGACAAAATGGGAACCTTTTTTACGCGCAGCGAATTCACCAGACAGGGCGTGCAAGTAGACTCCGAGAGCAGCAGCTTCCTTCAACGACAAACCCTTTGCTAGAAGGGCTGCGATGACCCCCGTCAACACATCGCCAGCTCCAGCAGTTGCCATTCCCGGATCCCCCCTTCGAATGAGGATTGGCAAAGATCGAGGAGAGAAGAGATAGGTAGGCATTCCCTTCAACACGATCACTACCTCGCATTCATCCGCAAAAGACTGGCACCCTTCGATCAGATCCAAGTGAGTAGAAGAATCCTTATCGAGAAGCTTTCTCATCTCTTGGTGATGAGGAGTCATGATGGCAGACACCTTCAAAGAGGAATATCTTCCCTCGAGCGCATAGAGAGCATCGGCGTCGATGACCAGTGGAAGAGATAATTCTGACAGCAGTCTGAACAAGAACCTCTTCGTCTCATCTGAGCGTCCCACCCCTGGACCGATCAAACAAGCGCCGGCGCGACCGCTCTCTTTTAGGATGGGTTCAACCTTCTGATAGGTATAGGAACTTTTGATGAGTTCGTAGGGAGCTGCAACCAATTCCCCTTCCATACCTTGAGGATAAAATAAGCGAACGATCCCAGCCCCAGATCGAAAGGCCGCGAGAGTAGACAACATGGCGGCCCCTCCCATCCCCTGAGAACCCGCGACCGCGATCACATAACCAGCCTGATATTTGTGCTGCGTAAGGGAAGGAACTGGAAGAGAGCGAGCAAGGCCAACCTCATCGACAAGATAGGCGCACCCTCGCATTTCATCAAGATCGCAAACGCTTAATCCAAAATCCACGTAGCATAACTCTCCCACATATTGGCACCCCTCCTCTAAGAAGAGGCCAAACTTGGGCAATCCCAAACAGACCGTTTTGTCAGCTCGGATCGCTATGGGATCTACCCGACCCGTATCTCCATTCAACCCCGAAGGAATATCGATGGAAACGACAAAGCAAGCCGAACGATTCACGTAGCGGATGAGTTCTAAAATAAATCCCTGCAATGGACCCCGAAATCCTGTGCCAAACAGACCATCAACAATCACCCCTTCCAGAGAAAGTTGACGGGGATCCATGCCTTGAATTTCCCTCACGACCCCCCCTTCTTCTACAAACCTTTTTCTCTGTTTTTGAGCAAGTATACTCATCTCTTCCATGGGGCAGATAACATAACCGACTACATGATACCCTTGTCTGCGCAATAAGGAACCAGCGACCAACCCATCTCCCCCATTATTCCCCCTGCCAATGAGCAGAGTCACCTTTTTCTCCTCCCCTTTCTTCCTCTCGACCTCCTTGACAACCCCCGCTCCGGCTAGCCACATATATCGCTCTGCAGATGAAGGCCCTTCAGAGTTTAACCCCTCCACTCGAGCCATCTCCGTTGCCGAAACGACCTTTCTACCCTCTAACACAGTAAAGATTCCTCCCGCCTCTGAACCTTCTTCAACAACACACTTTCCATCGCTTCCCGCGGGGGAACCTGACAGTAGAGCAGATCGTACACCGCCTCGATCACAGGAAGTTTAACCCCCGCGCGACGCCCCAGTTGGATGGCAGATAGGCAACTATACATCCCTTCTACCACCATTCCTACCCGACCTTCAGCTTCTTCGATAGAATATCCCTCTGCGATCAACTGGCCAAACCGATGATTACGACTTCGCTTTGACAGACAAGTCGCGATCAGGTCTCCTACTCCAGAAAGACCAACCAAGGTCTCTGGATTTCCTCCTTTGATCTGCACAAGTTGACGCATCTCCTCCAGCCCTTGAGTCAACAACATCCCTCTCGTATTTTCTGCAAATCCCAGCCCATCTGCAATCGCACAGGCGATAGCGATGACATTTTTGATCGCGCCTCCCAAAGAAACCCCCAACACATCTTGACTTCCATGAATATGAAAATATGGAGTCGAGAAACCCTGCTGTACCCTTTCGATCAGAGGAGGGTGATTAGAAGCACAAACCACTGAAGTGGGGAGAGCACGATTGACCTCGTCAGCCAAACTTGGGCCGCTCAGACAGGCGAGCTTTTCAGTAAATGCTTCCCCTAAAACGTCCGATGCCACTTCACACAAAAGCAACCCAGAATCATGTTCTATCCCCTTAGAAGTGACGAGCAGCGGAGGAAGAGTCAAGTTTAATGTTGAGAGCTGTCCAATCACTTCCCGGAACCCTTGAGAGGTTACCGATTCGACGATAAGGTCTGTTCCCTCAACAACTTGACGAAGCTTTGTACAGAGGGAAAGCTGCCGAGAGGCCAATGCACGATGCAGATAAGGAACACAGGCAGACTGCAAGGCCAACGGCCTACCGCTCAATCTCCCCTCCCACATGCGAATGGTATGCCCATTTTTCGCCAAGAGATTCGCTAAACAGGAGCCCCAAGCTCCGGTGCCCAAACAACCAACCTTCATATAAAAACAACAAATTTCATTTTACCCTTCAGACAAAGAATGTAGAACATATAATAATAAAACCCACCTTTTTTATCTATTGTAGAAATAGGAAAAAAGAGGAGAATTTCCCTCCCCGACAAGGTATGATCACAGTGTGATGCAGAGACCGTAGAAGAAAATGGATCACTCGATCGTCATCTTTTCGTTTTGGCTAACATTCCCACCCTATTCATCCGTGCGTTTGAGAAAGTCAACCACCTTGAGCGGTCACTCTCACTGGAGATGAATTGTACAAGCGCCAATCCCCAAGGCAATGGATCGAATTTGAACCATTGCTAAAGATGCGGTACTCTCTGCATACCGTATTGCTATACCCCTTCATCGTTATCAAATATAGAATAACATGACTCAATGCATTCACAAGTCACTAAGTATAAAAAGAACACAGTTTAAAACCTTCTGTTGTTAAAATTTAATACGCATAGGCCATTTACATTGAAAATGCTATTTCCTCAACACTTTCTTACATAGTTTCTCTTGGAACTTATTGTCGATCTCCTTACAAGGAAATGCAACAGAGGAGGGGGAAAGCTATAGTATACTTAAGCAAGTTACAATTAAAAATATATTATGATATAATCGCTCTGAATTTCCTGCGAATTTCAATCGGTCGGCCAGAGGGCACTCAAAAATCTTTTTGTTATGGAAGTCTATGGCAATATTTCATAATAATACTATCTAGATTCCTTTGTCTTCCCTCGATGCCTAGACTTTATCATTTTCCCCCTCATATTATTAACAAGTTGGTTTTGATCAGTAAATAGCATTAACCGAGCCTCAATCCTTGTCACTCTTGTCAAATTTTCTAAAGGAAGACGAAAAAATTTTTGATTGACCAACTTAATGCGAAAAACCATGGGAGTTCAAGCGAAGGACCCAAAATTTGCAGTCTAAGTAAGTTTTTCATTATAAATTGCTTATATATATTTTCCTCTTTTCTATTTTCGTTGTGCCACATGGCTTGATGATCAACAACAAGCCCTAAGGGAAGTGATGCAACGGTCTTAACCTACGAACAACTTGGCTGAAAGGGCTCTTTTAAATGTGATACTCAGAAAAATTTCCTTAGGAAGTCAATCGACTTGGGGAGCTAGACTGATCGAAAGGTTGATGACCATAGCCGTCACTTTGCAACAAAGATCGAAAAATGTGTTTCTCTTCCTAACCGAGCTCTTTGAATCTTCCTAAGAGATAAGGTCTCCCCCTTCCTTAGTGCTGTAATTATTAAGTTAGGTATACTTCAGGGGGTAGCGTGAGTCGTACTCTACAGTCTCTCCCTTCTTTTCAGAATTTTTTGGAAAAACGCGGTTTCAAAAGAGTGAAAAATGGAAGATCTAGTGGTGGTTTGCTGGCTATAAAGAAGGAAGGGCATAGGTTTATTCCGTCACCCCCGTGAGCGCGTACCGTTTGACGCCATTGTTACGTAACTTTTCTAAGAAATCAGGGTTTAAACTTCCAAGTTGATTGAATGATTGAAGCACTAGGACAGGCAACATCTCATCGGAGGATGCTAATCGAAATCGAAAAGCCTAAAGTCGGAAAGCAAAGAGTGGTCATACCCCCTACCCTCTTGGGATAAAGCCCTCCAAAGCACCCCTGTGAACGCGTACAGACAAGGGAAAGCATAAACCTAGTTATCATTTGTCCCAAAACTAAAAACTTTTATCGCATTAGTAACTTTTCAAGTTTTGACCCAAAAACGGTCTTTTTTTCAACAGGCCCATGAACGCACTTTCTTCCCCTTCCAGCCATCCAAACATAGGAAATCAAATAGTATGCTGATTATGCCCATCCCATGAACGCATACGATAAAAGTCTGCTAGCCGATGAAGATCGGAGCGTCGCTTGATCGGTAAAAAAGACCGAGCCCTATCATCCAAAACGATGCGAAAGGTATCAGCATACCGGAATAAATCTAAAAGAAAAGTTTCATAATATCTGAACAATGGTACTTCGCCCTCTCCCCCCATCGAACAAAAAGTGCCAGACTTATGAACAGGGTGCAAGGGCAAAGGGTAGTCATGGATTCTTTTCATCCAAGACATAGAACAGGAAAACACCCCGCTATTTCCTAAAAAAAATTTTAATTCCCCCTGATATCGCTCATATTTAATTTCCCAGGGAAGTTCATTATATTCACAGACCGACAGTCGCCCATTCCTGTGCCCCACTACTCCTACTTCCTCCTCGGCATCCTCCCTATGCACACATCTTAGCACAAGATCCACACCAAACTCTCGATGCATACGAAGAAGATCACTATCGAGAGGATGGGCTAAGGGATTATCGATAGGAAGGACTTGCACCCATTTCACCCCAGAACACAACCAACGATCCCAAATGCCCTGTCGACAAAAATGATAAAAAGCTCCCCCATTCCCCCCTGGCATCCCACAAACAATTGATTTTCCTCCCACATCCCTCTTCCCTCTACCATCAGGGGATGGGTCGTGCGATCGCAAAACTTCGTGAGCAGGAACTAAAGATTGGGAAAAAAAGGAAAGGTCGCTTCGATCTAGGCCAAAATAGTGATGATCGCAAAAATGTTTTAGAATCGCCCGATGGTTAAGGGGAGAGGTCATCACCGCAATGGGAATGTGTCGCCCTCGTTCTCGAATCTTTTCGCATAAAATCTGAAAGAGAGAGGGTTCTCCCTTCAAAAAAGGCAAAGAAATACACCCCTTCGGGCCTTCTCCTCCCAACCTCGTTCCATTCCCTCCTGACAAAATCAAACATCCTACCCTATTTCCAAACTCAGAAGAAGAACGAGGAAATTGAACGAAAGAGGAGGGTAAGGGTAAAAACCGATCTTTTTTCATCCGCTCCGCATACACCACTTGAACCACCTCCAGAGAAGACAAAACGCCGTACACCTCCCGCCAACACCCCCATCGTCGAATCTCACCAAATAAATCTCAATAGCAAAATCAAACATATGTTGCTCGTGGATGAAAAATAGTTGCAAGAGAGGAGGACTCAACGTTTCGCACACCTTTTCGACAACAATGTCTACTCAAGACCGCTGCCACCCCTTTGATTGGTCGATTTGGTGTGAAAGCCTATTAGGAATGCAAGTGAGCAATCCAAAATTTGCAATCGACGCAATCTATTCATTATAAATTACTTGTATATATTTTCTCTCCCTTCTGTTTTCATTGTGCTGCATGGTTTGGTGATCGATGATACACTCTAAAAGACCGTTGCATAACCTCTGATTGACCAATTTAATGTGAAAAACCGTAGGAGTTCAGGTGAAGGACCTAAAATTTAAAGCCTGAGTAAGTTCTTCATTATAAATAGCTTATACATATTTTCCTCTTTTCTATTTTCGTTGTGCCACATGGCTTGATGATCAACGACAAGCTCTAAAGGAAGTTGTACAACGGTCTTTATTCGCTTACTCAGATGCATTATGACCTTATTGAAAAATGGGAAGGCCGTGATACAAACTTTCGAAACTGGCCTAAAATAAAATGGCCGACCTACATCATAAACCATTGAAAATAAAAAATAATGCAATTTCAAGCCTCCTGTTGACGATTTAATGCATACAGACCACTTGCATCGAAATGCGATTTTCTCAACACTCCCATTCTACTGATATGCTTCTCCAAGTAGACCTACATCATCGATAGGACACAAGCTCATTTTAGCAACCACACTATTTTTGAAATGAAGCTTCCGCATGGCACACGATGGGGAGAGAACAAAACGCAAAACAGTTGCATCTGATGGAATGGGGTTTTTCAACGGAAAGAAAAGACTGCCCGACCGAGTTTCCCAAATGCATGGGGAAGATATACAGAAATGATGTTATAAGCCGCCGATATACACAGCGATAATGTTTAACAAGAGGAGTGCGTCTTTAAAGGCATCCACCGGATTGCTTTGTTGAAAGGTTAGACTGCAGAAGTGCCAACATCCCGACTTTCTCTTTTAACTCCTGCTAAGACGCTGGCATATTCTTTACGCGTCTTCAAATCGTTCGTTATGGCCAATTTTTGCATTACAGGTTCCAACACACCCCGGAGCTCCCCCCCACCACCACCACCCAAGAAGAACTTTAAAAGAGCTTGCAACATCCCAAAGACACGTAGCTCTTTCGTATCCTGACCCGTTGTTTTCTCAAGAACGCCTCTTATATGCTTCTTAAGGAGAAGGTATCTATCGTAAGGAGAACAGGAAGCACACCAGAGAAAGAGCATCGCATTCGCAGACCACCCCCCCTTCAACTTTTCCTGATACCCAGAGACAAGGCAGATCATCAACACATTCCCGACATGATACCCAACGAAATGACAGATTGTACCCAATATAGTTCCCAGAACGGCACGCCTCGCTACCTTTGACACTTTTTGTTTGTCTACCATCGCCTCATCCACCGGGAAGTTTCCATTTATAGGACCCTGGAGGGAAGAAGCACCTGTGTTCCGATCCCCTATGCCACGCCCTTCCCTTCGAACTACCGAAGCCGAATAGGGATGAAGCAAATTCACCACCACCTCTTTGAAGGGCTCACATCTCGGATTCCTCCAAAACCTCACAAAGGCCTCTAGAAAAACAGATGCACAAAGCAAGGGAATGCGCTCTAAAAACCATTCTCTCCACCCTTCCCCCCCCCCTATGGGCACATCTTCTTCAAAAGTAACGCCACGCCTTACACCTTCTCTAAAAAGGCCCACCCCCACCACCTCTGCAAAGAATTGAGTAGTGACACCTCTAACAAATTCCCCAACACTCTGAACAACACTCATTCTCACCTCATTCGAACTGGACAATACACCCAAACGCAAAAGGCCAGTGTATCAAAATATGTCTATTGAACGGTAGGCAAATTTTTATTTTTTCTTCGAATTTGTATCAAGATATCCTTGTGAAGCCTAAATGATAACATGTCACAATCTTAAAGGTAACCTCCCAACGCATACGCGCAATGTTCCCCTCTCGCATCACCATCTTGGTTACACCGTTCATCCTATTAAACCCTGAGGAGGGCCAAACCTTAAACGTTTGATCCCTGCTAAACGCATATTCTTTCGGGAAAGTGTCACAATGTTCACTCAATGGAAATATTTACTGAACCGCGCCCTCTCTCGCTTGTGAGAGTTCGCAGCGGAAAAGGTAAAGGTCTATCAAAGCAACTCCTTGGCCAGCAATCTGTTGAAATGTTCTGCACATCTATAGCCCTTCCTCTACGAAGAGAGAGCCGCACCGACGAATCGCTTGGATGAAAGAACTTTTTGTCCCTGTGCAACAGTTATGTGATGCTTGGAAAAATTTCCTTAAGAAGTCAGTTGACTTGAGGAGTTAGGTCGACCGCAAGGTTGAGGACCATAGCCGTCATTTTGAAACAAAGATCGAAAAATATATGCCTTGCCTTAACCGAACTTTTTGAATCTTCCTGTGAGATAAGGGCCCCCTCTCTTTCGTTCTGCTAATTTACGTTAAACCTACTTTAGGGGCAGGGAGGGTATCGTTTATCCGTTGCCCTCCTATGAATGGATAGGTGGAATCTTGTGAAGTATACAAATAAATGAAACAAACATTACGATCCATCCCTTGTAGATTGGTGTCGAATGAGATGATCTGTGACAAAGAGCCCATTTGCGCTGGGTTCAGATAGTTAGGTCGATCCGTCCTCGGACTTTTGAAGGCCTTCATGACATAAAATCTCATATTTAAATTTGTTCGTGTATCGCGCGCTGTTGTCGAAGAGAGAGAGGATGAAGATTTGGGCCTTGTCTGATCTGCATTTAAATCTAGGAACCCCCGACAAGGAGATGGCAGTCTTTGGACCGATATGGGAACACCATATGGAAAAAATAGAAATAAATTGGCGTCGCCTCGTGACGCCAGATGATCTAGTCTTGATCGCTGGAGATCTTTCATGGGCCATGAAACTCGAACAAGCCCTAGCAGATCTAGAATGGGTAGATCGATTGCCAGGGACTAAGCTTCTTTTGAAGGGTAACCACGATTATTGGTGGCCCTCAAGTCGGAAGTTATCACACATTCTTCCCCCCTCTATTCATTTCATCCATCGCACCGTTTTCAACTGGAATGGGGTCACTATCGGAGGAGCACGTTTATGGGAAATGGAGGAACTTTCCTTCGACACCTACATCGAATTCAGGCCTAACCCCAAAGAAAAGGTTAAAGATCCGCAAGAAATGGAAAGGATCAAAGCCCGCAACCAAAAAATCTTCCAGAAAGAGAAGGACCATTTAAAGGAAAGTTTGAAACAGTTAGATCCAAAAGCCAGTTGCCGCATCGCCATGACCCATTACCCTCCGGTAGAACCTACCCTAAAAACTTCTTCTATCTCTGAGATATTCGAACAGTTCCATGTGAATATTTCCCTTTTCGGTCATCTCCATCAGGTGAAAAAGAATAAACCGCTCTTTGGAGAAAAAAATCATGTGCGCTACCTCTTAACCTCATCAGATTACCTCCAATTTACCCCATACTTGGTTGCTACCCTTTAGACAACATCCCTTAACAACCGATCAGTGAGATTCTCTGTTAATGTGTTTGCTTAAGAAATCCATCACACGAAGGAAAGCAAGTTAAGCGAGGCCCGGATAATTGTTGAATGAAGCTATTGCAACCACAAGACCGTTGCATAACCTCTGATTGACCAACTTAATATGAAAAACCATGGGAATTCAAGCAAACGGCCCAAAATTTACAGTCTCAGTAAATTTTCCATGATAAATTGCTTATACATATTTTCCTCTTTTTTATTTTCGTTGTGCCACATGGCTTGGTGATCAACGACAAGCTCTAAGGGAAGTGATGCAACGGTCTTATAATCACTAAATCAAAAATAAAGCTTAAGTCCCCAATTCATAATTCGCTCTAAAAACCCAAAAATTCTCATCGGATTAACAATTTTAGTGTTTGACCTAAAAGCCGCTATTCTCTCACAGACCCTGCTTAAAGAGGCCGTGGCGAGGCCACCGCCTTCTTATGGCTTTTCTTTTTACGATGGTTTAACGAGGGATCATCCCCCTGAGGTTGAGGAGGAAGATCCAAGGTAAGAGAAAATTGAAAAAGCCCGCGCCCAATTGCTAGGTTGAGTTCTTCGTTAAATTGTTCGAACAAAGAGAAAGCTTCCTGTTTGAATTCCACCAGAGGATCCCTTTGCCCGAGTGCTTTTAAGTGTACGTCCGTGCGCAGGTGATCAATCGAAAGTAAATGGCCTTGCCAAAGTTGATCAATCTCTTGAACTAGAAGGAATCGAACGACTTCCTGTAAAGCAGAATGGGCGTCTGTCGGCGGATTCGATCCAGCGTAGACCATCCTAATCTTATCTACCTCATATCCCACTCTATTTTGAAAAGCGGTCAACACCTTTAAAGTAACCTCTTTTTCAATTTCCTCAGGGGGGCTTTCCTCATATGATGAAACATCGTGATCAAAAGAGATTGGGAAGCGTTCCGCAATCCAAGAAAAATACCCCAAGAGATCCCTCCCTCCTTGACGATCTTCGCATAAAAAACGCGGAGCGGCATAGGAGCACATTTTCTTTAAAATTTCTCCAGCAAGGGCGATAACATCTTTCGAATGCAACACTTCGTCGCGAAAAGCGTAGATCTCCCCTCTCTGTTTGTTCAACACATCATCATATTCTAGCGTATGTTTACGCATCGAATAATTGCGCTGCTCAATCCGCTTTTGTGCTACTTCAATGGAACGGCTAAGGAGCGGCGAAGAAATCGGTTCTTTCTCCGGGGGACGAAACCTCTTTAAAAAGGTCGTGACCCTGGGGGAAGCGAACAAACGCATCAACTCGCCCTCAAGAGAGATATAAAACTTCGCACTACCCGGATCTCCCTGCCTCGCGCAACGTCCTCTTAACTGGCGATCAATGCGGCGAGATTGATGCCGAGTCACTCCGATAACATGCAACCCCCCCAACTGCACTACAGAGGGTTCCAACTTAATATCTGTACCACGCCCGGCCATATGTGTTGCCACGGTAATGGCCCCCCTCTTACCAGCGCATGCGATAATATCCGCCTCTTTTGCATGATTCTTTGCATTCAACACCGTATGCGAAAGGCGGCGATGATTCAGAAGGCGAGAAAACTTTTCTGAAGTCTCCACTGTATCTGTCCCAATAAGGATGGGGCGTCCTTCTTGGTGAATCGACTCTACCTCCTTGAGAAGGGCCTGATATTTTTCTCGCTCTGTCATATAAATTTCGTCATGAGCATCTTTCCTCTGACACTTTCTATGGGTAGGAATGATCAAGACTTCCAAACCATATGTATCCTTAAACTCCTGAGCTTCTGTAATTGCGGTCCCCGTCATCCCCGCCAACTTTTCATACAGGCGAAAGTAATTTTGCAAGGTGACCACAGCATAGGTTTGCGTCTCCCTTTGGATGGGAACCCCTTCCTTCGCCTCAATTGCCTGATGCAATCCGTCTGAGAATCGACGCCCTGGTTGAGGACGACCAGTATGCGCATCGATGATCACCACCTGTTTATGGTCGATGATATAATCTACGTTCTTTTCAAAGAGAAGATGAGCTCGAAAGAGTTGGCGCAAATTGTGCATCCGCTCCTTCCTTCTGCTATCCTCTTCATGCAAAAGACTTTTTCGGGCTACCTTTTCCTGTTCTGAAAGGGAACTATCTTGATCGATGAGCGCATACTCCCTCCCCAGATCGAGCATTGTAAAATCATCTTTTGAATCAGTCCCCCCTTCGATCCACGCCTGAATGCCCTTATCGGTCAGTTCAAAATCCTGACCGCGTTCATCGATGATGATATATAACTCAGATAGGGTCTGGTCTCTCTCTTCCTTATTGATTTCTGCGCAAAAATAAGTCTCCCAAGTCTCGATTGAAGCACGGATATCAGGGCATTCTCTTATCTTTTTGAGGGCTTTATTTTGTGGAGTCCCTTTACTGACCAGCCACAATTTTCGATAGGTTTCTCCCTCTTTATCTCCCTTCTTTCTCGAACTCTTTGGCGGAGGAGCAGCGGGGTCTTCCTGCAGAAGGCTCAACGACTCCAATGTTTTTTTTGCTTGCAAGGCCAATCGATGGCACAAATCTTTCTGCAGTCGAACGATTGAAGCTACCGGATGATTCAGCTGATCATACATATGGGTAGAGATAGCTGAGGGACCAGAAATGATCAAAGGCGTCCCCGTCTCATCGATGAGGACTGAATCGATCTCATCGATAATTGCAAAAAAGTGCCCGGTCTGACACTGTTCTTCTAGAATTTGTGCTACCGAGTGGTCCCTTAAATAATCAAACCCAAACTCAGAAGCCGTCCCGTACACTATCTCTGACCGGTAAATTTCCCTCCTCTCCTGCGAGGAAGCTTGGTGAGTCAGAGCCCGCACCTTCATCCCCAACCAACGAAAAATCTCCCCGATCCACTCGCTATCCCTGACAGCAAGGTAATCATTCACCGTGACCAAATGCACTGATTTTCCAGTAAGAGAATTGAGAAAAAGCGGCATGGCCGCAGTCAGGGTTTTCCCCTCCCCTGTCTGCATTTCGGCCACCGAGCCATAATGTAGGGCGATGGCCCCGAGAATCTGCACATCGTAAGGAATCATATCCCATTTTTGGTGATATCCAGAGACGCAGATCTCTTTTCCAATCAGGCGACGACAGACATTTTTGATTAAGCCATATGCTTCTGGCAAAAGCTCGTTCAAACTCTCCCCTGCCGCATACCGTTCCTTCATCTTTTTAAATTCGTCCCGAACTTCCTGGTCGGACAAAACCTGATATAGACGCTCCTTTTCGTTAACATTATCAACCAATTTTTGATATCGCTTAAGTTGACGACTTTGCGCTGTACCAAAGAGCATGTTTATCCATCGGGGCATGATCTCTATTCCTTAACTTTGCGTTGCTTCATCAATCTCTCCCTAGATCCTTGAGAGGGGGAGTATATCACCACTTCCACGATTTGACAACCTCCTTCCTGAAGAAGGGTGACACAAAAAACAAAAATGAAATAGCATGAAAAGTCTTTGATACCGTTCATCATTATTCCAAGTTATGAGAGAAATTATCTTCAAAAATCGGAAAACTAAAACATGGGAAAAGGAGAGGGTCCCTGGTGCCCTATTGTTTTCACTATTCTATGGCCCTTATTGGTTTTCAAAAATTCTGTTTCGCGTCATCCTCCCTTTAGCCACCCGCATTTCTTGGGCCTCTCGATTCTATGGCTTTCTGCAAAAAAGAAGATGGAGTAGGCGCAAGATCATCCCTTTCATTAAAAAATTTAATATAGACCCTCTCGAGTTTGAACAGTCCGTATCGAATTACTCTTCCTTCAATGCGTTTTTCACACGCAAACTGAAGCCAGAATCTCGACCTATTGCCCGAGGAAAGAAGGTCGCGATTCTACCAGCGGATGGACGATACCGATTATTGCCAAGTCTTCAACAGTTCACAGAATTGGAGGTGAAAGGGGAAAGGTGGGACCTTGATCGATTATTTGACCAAAAGGAGGGGCTATGCCACTACCGCAATGGAAGTCTAGTCCTCGTTCGACTTTCTCCTTCAGATTACCATCGCTTTCACTTCCCCTTCGCCTGCATCCCCAGTAAGGCCCGACTCATCAAAGGGCCCCTCCATTCGGTTCATCCCTGGGCTATGGATAGGAGGCCCTCTATTTTGCACGAAAACAAACGCATGATCACCACGCTGTTCAATCCCTATTTCGATCGCGTCGCCTGCATAGAAGTGGGCGCTACCTGCGTTGGATCGATCAGACAGACCTACACTCCAAATCGATGGTATCAGAAAGGAGAAGAAAAGGGATTTTTTGCCTTTGGAGGCTCTTCCATCCTCCTACTCTTCCCCCAGGGTGCAATCAAATTCGCTTCCGACTTATTATCCCTCCTCCCTTCGTCCACAGAGTGTTTGGGAAAGATGGGGGAGAGATTAGGGAAATCCCCCCTATAAGACCCTCCTACGCTTAAGGAAAAAGCCCTTCTATTTCTAGTGACTACGCTAAGAGGGTCGTTGAGAAATGGGGAAGGTGTCAATAAAATTTTTTAGAAGCAAGCTTAAAATAAAAAATTGAGCATAAAGACTATGTTCAATTTTAACCAAAAACTAGGAGCGAGACATGTTTGAAATCCCCATTGATGACCTGGTGTATAAAAATCACCCTCATCGAAAGAAGATGGGGATCGCAAGAAGTGTATCGCTCTGAACCTGGTTCGAAGGCTTAAACACACTTGGTCAAAGTAAGCTATACCGTTTGCTAACAAAGGGTAGTGCAGCAAAGAAAGCTCATTACATGGGGGTTACTAAAAATCAATTTCAGGGAAAGGCCCCTTGCGCATCATTTTAAGCGACTGATCGGGGAACACGATATAGTTTTGCAAGGGTTTTAAGCAGTCCTCCCCTACCCTGATTTTGTAAAAAACACAAAAATCGGGAATGAAATCATCAAATCAAAGGCGAGAGCAAGACTCAATCTAGTCATAACCCGCTCCAACACTTAAAATCTTTTGTCGAATGAGTGTATGCGTTCACGGGGGGTGCGTCGTACGAATTTGCCTCCAATTTAACTGTTCGGTTATAAGTTTATTTTCTTGAAAATTAATGTCTCACGTTAATTCTTTTTGAGAAAACATTGCAAAACTTTGTGTGCATTTCGCTTTTTCGACCTGCGCAATAGTAAGCCAATAGCATACGAAACATTATAAACAATTCTTCTTTGTGATGTTTGAATACGAAATTGATTACGATCCTACAAGAGAAGGTTTCTTTGAGAAGGTCTTAATTTGTCCCTGGAATTTTTAATACAAAGACTTGGCTATGAGCCCGATATGAAACAAATTCGCAAAAGCTAAATGAGGAGCGATCAAGTAAATTGGACATAGCCTCTATCCCCATGAACGCGTACGAATGAGTCGCTTTTTAAGTTTTGCCCCGAAAACTGTTATTTTCTCATCAAGCCCATAAGGTCAGATCTGTGTGAAGAGCTCACCCTCTTCCCCACTTTGCTCCATCCTGTATCACCTTGTGCATTGCCCTAGACATGGAGTGCTTTACTAGCTTATCCGAAGAGGTAATCAAATAGGAAATAAACATCTCCGACACGGAGATCAACACCTTAGACACACCGCTTGCGACAAGAAGAGCTCCTCCCGCTATGGCCGATACCCCTTGGGAACAGAGAAATAGAAGAGCAATTAAAACTAGATCGACCACTACCCTCAGAGTTGGATTGGAAATATGAGAGAGCAATGCTTCAATCGCGCCACTCGTCACGAGGGCAACAGCGAGAAGCAACACGATCCCCATCGCCACATTTCCGGTCGCAAAAAGGCCAGCAGCAATCGCCAGTGCAATCAAAACCGTGACCGCCTTTAACACATTTTGCAGAATATGTTTTTTCTTAAGCTGTTCTATGAATTGGCTCAATTTCTCTCGATAATTTGCCCCCTTGGCTTGCAATATTTGCCCATTTTGCTGAGCCATATCAAGCCGATATTGGCGAAGCTGATCTCTTAACTGATGAACGGCCTTCACCGCCTTAAATCTATATTCCGGACCGACAGAGTCTTGCCATCGTTTCTGACGTGATGGCTTTTTCTGCACCAAAGTAAAGGAAGAATCGCTCGCACACTCTATTGGTTTGAGCATCATCTGGGAAACTCGAGTGGATAGCAAATCTCCTCGCCCATCTTCCCCCTTCCTCGAAAAGTCCGCCCCAGCACGATCACACATTTCCATAGACTGAGAATGAACCAAATAGCCTGACATGTCATCATCCCCCACATTATTATTTTTTTTATGTTTAAAATATTTTAGTTTTATGTGAACAAAAACGGATTTTATTTATAAACACCCCCCATGACTGGGCGTGCAGAGAAAAGACCATCTAGATGATTTTAAGAATTTAATCCCTTTTGCTTCCCTCCAAGCCGCCTATGACGTTGACAACCATATCGACCCAGCCGCCACACACACCCGTCTCCATCTTGGACGGTGCAACGTATGGCAAAGATACTGTCATTTTGTGCAGTGAACGGTAAGAACGAGAAGGAAAAGAACCAACGGTGGAGGCCCCACTGCCGCAACCTTGTTCTCACCTCTCTACTCGAGGGGGTTTCTCGGCCCCCTCTCTGCATCTCTCTTCTACGACTGCGATGAAAAGATCTCCCCCTTTGCTTTGTCTTCCACAGATTTGCACTCGTCGATCATCTTCTCCAACTCGGTCTTAACGCCTGTACTTGTTTTTTCTGCCAGCGATTTAGTCTCCTTATCTTTGGCATTGTCTACAGCCGATGTCTCCAACAAAGAGAATCCCTCAAGGGACATCCTTAGTACCCCTCCGAGGATCAACGAAATCGCAAACCGTACCCTAGCATTCGAAAAGAGGGAGAGCAACTTGCTCGCTGCCTTACTCTCTTCCAAGCCTTTGACAAGGCTCGACACAGCGCCCAGCGCTATCTCATCCCTCTGCCCAGTTGCGCCTAGTTGAAATGCATCCTCCCCTGCGTGACAAGCTTTCGACACCAATTCGACCACTCGATTCTGGCTCCCTGGATGTGCCTTTTTTTCTTTTTCTAGAATCAGATCTGCACCTTCTGCGATTCTTTTTAAGATGTTAATTATCACAGAGATTGCGAAAGATGTGGAAGTTTCTGCCCCCTCACGTTGCGCTGGTTGTTCTGGCTTAAATTCATTTTCGTGAATCGCTGATGGTAGTGTCATATTATTACTCCTATTTTAGATAAAGTTTCTTACTACAATTTATAGACACAAAATTAAACAAAACGTTTGACAAATATATCTACTCATATTTAATTTTAGGCCATTCTTTCACAATGATCAGTGCGCCACGATCAGTGAAGAATCTCCTTCTTTGCTTCAGCCGCCGAGGTTTGAAGCTCTTCGGCAACTTCTTCTAGACCGGCAGAAATATCTTCTTCCGCCCTCTCCATTTGCGACTTCGTCACTGCGTCGCTAGCAGATTTTGTGATGAACCCTCCAACTAAGGAAAGACATTCAGAAAGGATAGAAATCACCCCTGCGCCGGCCACATCTACCGCAAATCTGGCCTTATCATCTGGAATTAGAGCGACCAACTTGCTCGCTGCCCTGCTTATAGAAAGCGCTTTAGCCCCGAGAAACAGAACACCTAACCCGATTGCTCCTTTCTCTCCAGACCTAAACAGCTGGATAACGAGGAGTAGACTGGACAAGGGATCTAAACTCCTACTTCTCGAACGACTAACCTTCGTTGTTTCCCGAGTGTGACCAAGCCCCCCTATTATTGTGCCAAGAAGAGCAGTCACAGCCGATAACGATACGTCCTGCTTCTTCTTTGTTTGTGCTTCCCCCGAAGGTTTTGCTTGATTTTGAGTAACACCTTCTAACATTTATTACCTCCAACTTATTATAGAATTTCAATGTTCCCTCGGTAGTGGTTAAATTATTTGTCTTAAAGAAAACTACTCGTCAGGAACATCTCCCCCATAAACATTATGATATCTCCTTTTGTAATTTTTACAATACATATTTTATTTTTAATATTATTTTATTTTTTAATGAACGCTGTTTCCCAATGCACATCCACTAAAAGTGTATAGTTCTCATTTGTTACCGACCCAACCTCCTGTAGATTAGATTTATTATATTGAAAATCAAGTTGTTATATTTGCTATTTTTAAAAAATGTTACACAATTTCGTTTATACTTGCCTCTCTTCAACTCGTAAGTTAGAAGCGGGTGAAACATGCATATGCATCCCTTGATTCATGAGGTTTGAACATAAGATCGATTGCAATGCTGTGGGAAATTTTTTAGCAGATCTCAATTTAGTCCTGAAAAATCTTAATACAAGCTATTGATGATAAATTAAAATATAAATCAAACTCGACAAAAGCCGAATCAAGTGTGCGTTCACAGGAGACATCTCACGTTAATCTACTCCCAATTCAACTTTTTATTTACAAACTTATTCTAATGAAATGAATATATTATACCCACTCTTCTTTAAAAGAATCGCATAATTTCGTTCATATTGCATTTTCTCGATACACGCAATATATAGGCTAAAAACACATAAAAGATCACAAACATTTCTTTTTCGCGATGTGTGAACACAAGATTGACTGTGACGCCAATAATGGTTACAAGCATTATGAGAATGGGAACCAAGGCTGCCTTTTGCCTTCTATCAGGAACATAAGCGTGCGATCGAAAAGTTTCTTTGCACTAAATTCCTTCTAATTTTCTGCCTTGTAAACCTGTACGGTTTGTCATCTGCTACATGATGAGCCTTTTTTGTGCTCCCCCACAGAGTGCGCGATGTGCGCGCGCAACCTACTCAATTCTCCTTCCACTGAGGCAGCTATCTTTCAAGGCAATCCACCCCCACAGAGCATCATTAGACCACCATACATGAAGAAGAAAAACAACACCGCCGCGTAAAGCAAACAAATAGAAAAAAACTTTTGGAAAAAAAACACAAAGGAGGAGGCCGGTCCTCCAGCGGACAAAAGAAGGGCTACCACACTATTAATGATTAAGCCTACCGCAACAGAGACGATGGCGGAGCTCAATATATACCCAATCGCTGACCCAATCTTTTTACAAACATCAACTAGATTTGAGTGATCCTTTTTCTTTAGATTTGTGCAATCTTTTGTCGCTAAACATTCTGTCATTAAAAGATTCGTCAAAATACCCATCGATGATATATTCCCATCTTTACGTTAAATTGCACACCATTTTAAGACAACTTAAACTATTCGTCAATAACTTAAAATTCTTTAATAACTCATAATAAGTTATTCATTTCGAAATAGATTGGACACATTTTTCACTTTCACCTCTACTGCATTGCACAGCTCAGTAGTTAATGACAAGCTCTGAGAGAAATAATGCCACGGTCTCATGGAATGACCGTTAAGCCCTTTTAAAAGGATGGAATCACAAACAGTCGACCGTAAACCAAACCAAATCAAAGAAAAACTGAATAACCATTATAAATTAGTTTTAATACCAAACACTTACTAGGAAAAATGCCGAATTAGGGTCGGTGTAAAAAAATCGGCTTTGCGCATTCGGTTGCTTGAGGGGAGGGGGTCAATGCAGAGGGAGAGGATGGTTAGTCTGTGGCGTTCGGGGGAGGAGAGGGGAGCGAATCAGAGGGATGACCTTTGACTTGGGGCGAAATGTTTCCGTAAATCTATAAATTCTTACCCGAATGAACAGCACAATCAACGTGGGTGGCAATGATCTCCTCCACTCCCATGAAAGCGTACGCCTCACCCTATTTGGGTCTGTTCTACACTATTGTTGCATCAATCAGAGACCATTGCATCATTTCCTACAAAATTCGCCGTTGGCCACCAAACTGTGCAACACAACAGAAATAGGTAAAGAAGGAAATGCTCTAATCCGTTCGCATTCGAAATGAAAAAACTTATAATGATTGCAAACTTTGGATTCTTCACTCGAGTTCTCATGATGTTTCACATCAGGTCAATCAATTAGGGGTCATATAACACGATCTTGGTTATTGACTGTAGATTACAATGAACACAAAAAAATCTTCAAAACTGATTGAAATAGGTCAACTATCATTCTGCTTAGAGAGCGATGCGAAAGGGGAGAAAAACTCAACAGGCTACACTATGGCGATGAAAGCGATAAAACTCTTCCAAGGTTGTCCCAATTTGATCTTCTCGATATACTTAACCCCTAAATGTCACTGGTGGGGATAGCATCCATTCTTATGGAGATTTAGATTGTCCATTGCTGGATACAGGTAACTCGGGAGATCCTAATATAGGGAAGAGAAGATAAAGCTGATGAGGAAAGAGAAGAAAAAGGCCACCATTGCCATTATCGGCCGTCCCAATGTAGGGAAATCGACGCTGTTTAACCGAATATTAAGAAAACGTTTGGCTATTATCGGAGAAGAGGAGGGGGTGACTCGGGATCGCTTATGTGCTTCCGGAGAATTGTTTGGCTTGGCCTTCGACCTCGTTGACACAGGAGGATGGCAAAGAGATCGATCCCTGCCCTTTTCTGAAGAGGTTCAAAAGCAGATTCTGACAGCGGTACAGGAGGCAACTTCGATCGTGATGGTTGTCGATGGTTCGATCGGGGTGACCCGAGAGGATGAGTGGGTGGCTCGTGCGCTACAACGGACAAAAAAACCCCTTTGTTTAGCGATTAACAAGATAGATTCAACAGCGCAAGAATGGCTTATGCACCATTTTTATTCTTTAGGAATTTCTCCTCTCATCCCTATCTCCGCTCTGCACGGGAATCATATCGTCGAACTTTTGCAGTCTGCACTCCATCTTTCCCCTCCTTCCTCCTCTCCTGTTCCAACTCCTGCCCCCTCCCCCCTCAAGGTGGCAGTAGTGGGTCGCCCCAATGTAGGCAAGTCGACATTAGTGAATCAAATTCTTAATCAAGAACGATGTGTGGTCAGTGAGACTGCCGGTACGACGAGAGATGCGATAGATGTCCCATTTTTCTATCGTCATCTTCCTTTTGTTTTCATCGACACCGCCGGGATAAGAAAAAGGAAGGCGAAGGGGGAGGCGGTGGACACCTTTGCCGCGATGCGCACAACATCTGCGATCCAGCGTGCAGAAATTTGCCTCCTTCTGATCGATGCTACAACAGGGATTACTTCGCAGGATAAAAAAATCTTGCATCACATTGAGCGGGAGGGAAGAGGCTCTATTCTTCTCCTCAACAAGTGGGATTTAGTGAAGGGACGTCGCATGGAACATGTGATTCGAGAGTTGCGCACCCATTTGTCCTCCCTTGACCACTACCCGATGCAATGCATTTCTGCGAAAGAAGGAAAACGTCTCGGCAAGATATTCGAACAGATTGAAACAGTTTCTCACGATTTCTTTCTGAGGGTGAAAACCCCCACCCTCAACGATTGCATCGAAGAAGCTATGCGCAAACAAAGCCCTCCCATGTACGGAGGGAAAAGATTACGTATCTACTACACGACTCAAATAGGGAGTGGTCCTCCCCGGTTTGTCAGCTTTGTCAATCGACCTGAATTGATGGGGGAAAGCTATAGAAAATATTTAATCCGCCAATTACGTCACCGTTATCGATTCGCTGGAGTGCCCATCCTTTTCTTCTTAAAGGGAAAAGAAGGGAGAGGGAAAGAAGGAGGGAAAGGATTCACCAAAAAAGAGGGGGGAAGAGGCCCGATTGCCTCCCCCTCTTACGATTTCTTACTTTTTGAAGAAAGTGTTAACCGGCCTTGCGAAAGCTAGTTTATCGCACACAAAGAAAGTCTCTGCGTGAATGGGTGGGTAATATCGGACTCGGGAGAGACTTGAGCGAGGACCGCTGCGTACCCTCCAGCGTAGCAACCTCATTTTTTAAGAATCGTGATGCTTTTGTTCTCTTTTTAGAAACTAAGTATATTTCCGTTCCTCTATAACCACTTAAATCATAAAATGATCAGGAATATGGGCATTTTTGGGCACCACAATTACGCCATTTTTGATGTAAACACCTCCTCCTTCCCACTGCATTAACCTCTTCTCGTTGATCAAACGGACATGATCTCCAATGATCACGTCCTCATCGATAATTGCCTTATGAATCAAACAATTTCTCCCAATACGAAACATAGAACTAGACGCCTTCTGTCCATATGATCCATTCCCCAATAGGATGGAATGGCGGATGACGGTACCCTTCTCAATGATAGAACGGCGGCCGATGATGCTATGGGTCACCTCTCCCGCGTCAATGACAGCGCCTTCACAAATGAGTGCACCGTTCACGTGGGTATGTGTCAATTGAGCTCCAGGTAAAAAAGAACGAAGAGAGTAGATTGGCAACATCTCATTGTAAAGTTCAAATCCAGACCGTCCATTGATCAAAGAAAGATTGGCCTGGTAATAGGTGTTAATCGTCCCAATATCTTCCCAATATCCTTGATGCAGAAAAGCAGAAGCTCCCCCTTTCCTGATCTGGGTAGGGATCAGATGTTGCCCAAAATCTTTCCGGTTATCCTCATCCAGAAGGGCAAAAAGAACATCTCGATGAAAAACATAAATTCCCATTGAAGCCAAATAGCAGGGGGAAGCATGTCCCAAAAAAAAGCGAGGAAGCTGAAGTTGGGAGAGAATTTTCTTCTCTTTGGGCTTTTCATAAAATGATTCTATTCTCGATTCTTGATCAATGGATAATAAACCTAGCCGAGGAGCCTCTTCCTCCCCTACGGGAAAGGCCGCAATAGTCAAACCCGCCCCCTTCCTCTTTGCGAAGTTGACCATCTTCTTCAGGTCCATATTGTAGAGCTGGTCCCCGGACAAGATGAGGAAATATTCCATGGGGAGCTGTTTCAGGTAGGACAAATTTTGACGAATCGCGTCCGCAGTTCCCTGATATCGCCCTTTCTTAAAGACTCCCGTTTCCGGAGTTAATAAGCCCAGCCTTCCTCCCTGAAAACAGTCAAAAGGATAGGTTTTCTGGATGTGTTGGTTGAGGTCGGAGGAAAAATATTGAGAAATCACAAGTATGGTGTTGATCTCCGAATTCAGTGCATTGGAGATGGGGACATCGATCAGTTTATACCTCCCCCCAAAACCCACCGCAGGTTTACATCGGCTCTGGGTCAAAGGTTGCAAGCGAGACCCTTCTCCTCCCGCCAAAATAATACAAGCCACATCATCTACCATTTCCATCCCTGCCCTGTTAACCGGAAAATCTTCCATGCAGGGGATCCATCACTCATTTTTTTGCACTAAAAGAATACCCCCACGGTTGGATTGCTCCCGCCATGTTAAATCGTTTCCAGGTCTTCAGGTAGTTCGCTCCATCCGTCGAACCCACCTCCCCCGCGATCGGGACACAGCGCAATAACCCAACATTGTCCCATTTTATGACTACCCCCTCTATTCACGATTCATATAAAATCGCACATTCTAAATCAATCCAAATAGATGCATTATCGAATAAAAAATTCATCTATTCTAAAAAATGAAAATGTAGTAAAAGGTACTCTCATGCGCGTTCACCTCTACCCCAGGGGGGCGGAGGGAACAAAGACAAACATGTCTGAAGAAAGGTTCGAACTCAATACCTCTCCCTTGAGTACCACCCGTGGAATTCAGCCTCTCCCTGTGAGAGGCCGACACTTCTGATAGACTTGCTGAATCAATGAATACCCGCTTTCCACTTTGGCACACAACCATCCGATCGCAAACAGTCGAAAAGTATCTCTGCCTAACGCCCGCAACATGTTTAACAATTTAAAGGGAGAGACCTTATCTCGTAGAAAGATCCAAAAAGCTCGGTTAGGAAGAAAAACACATTTTTCGATCTTTGTTGCAAAGTGACGGCTACGGTCATCAATCTTTCGATCAGTCTAGCTCCCCAAGTCGATTGACTTCCTAAGGAAATTTTTCTGAGCATCACAAAAAGACGAAGAGCTTTTTCAGCCAAGTTATTCGTAGGTTCGACTCCCTTTTCATAAAGAAAGATCCATAGAAGCGAAAAACATTTCAACAGATTGCGGACTAAGGATTTGCTTTGACGGACTTTTGCCTTTTCCGCCACAAACATAAGAATCGTTCTAATGTTTTCGATAGGATCCTTTGCCCTCTCCTGTAACTCCTCTCTAGGAAACCTTCCTGCTTTGTATTCGTGCCACAATGCAAATAATCTTTCCTAACTCCTTTTGACTCGTTTTGCCAGGGAAATGCATCGATCCCTTCTCTTTGCTCCATTTTGGCGAGCGACCAATATGAGCTAGACAACTCTGTCTGCAGCCAGGATGCTGATTGTACACGCTATATCCTGTGGCCGGGGTTCCTCTAAACGACCCAACAATATGTTTATAAGTCTCAGCAGAGCGGGGAGAGGGATCAATGTTAAAAAAAGTGCAATCCGATGTCGCTCCCACCCACAGACAACTCTTTTTCTTTGCCACTCTCCAGCTAGTCTCACCTGGAGAAATTTCTGCTATATCTGCTACTTGATGCAATTGAATGAATATCACAGATTCTTCAAAAATTTTTCCATGGCAGTCCGAACATTTTTCTGAAAAACGATCTATGTTCTCAGTGACCTCATCCTAGGAATAGGACACCCTTACGTGGCCAGAATGGCCAAACACCCCCTGGCTTTCTACCTGTGGGTCCTAGAAGACTGGCTCCTACGAAAAGGATCTTGTGACGGAGGTTTGACACTGTTTCCGCTATTGATTCCAAGTTTTTCTTTGAAGGCCTGATTTTCTTTTTCTAGCTGAGAAAACCTTTCTTCCCACTGAGCACATTCCTGCTTCGAGATGATGAGACTTTTCTCCAAACAGAGAATTTTATTCTCTAGTTTTCTTAACTCAATCTTTTTTTCGCCATCTGGGCAGCCCCTTAGAGTGAATCTTCCTACACCAAAGAACCATAGTAGATAAAAAAATTTTTTATCTACCTTCAGGAAATTTGACAATAACAAGAATTAAGGCTCAGTTAGTGCTGTCTACCGGTCACAACCGAAAAAATGATGGCTTGACCGAATATTTCGGATATATTTTGGATCTATTTGTTACCCACGTAAACGCGTACCTTTTGACTCGCTGTGCCTAGGAATGGCATCGATTAGTTTAAGTGCTGTTTATATTGTTTTTTTATTGGTGCATATTCTTAATATCTGATAGAATCGAGCCAAAGTTAAGCAGGGTGTCTACTAGCAGGAATGTAAGCTATATTGCATTGAATCGAGCGTAGGGTGAGCACTACATGCTAATGGAACTAGATAATAAAAAAATTATAAGTGATCCAGAACGGATCACTTAACAGGTGAACTCAGGAGAAGTTTAACTATGCCCTTTACCCAAAGTTGTGCTAGAAATATCTGGAGCTATTATCTCCATCCCGCCCTATCGCTAATGGCTTCAGGAACAGTTTGCTGTGTTAGTAACGCGTGTCATTATTCGTACATCGCTGGGTCAAAGGCAGCTCCACATGTGGGCAACTTTATCTGGTGGGTCAAACCGAAATTGATCTTTCTTTTCCTTCGACTTATACGCCCAAGCGCAGAAATTTTCATATGCTACAGTTGTTCCCGCTATCTATCCTCCCTCTTAGAAAAGCAGATCATTAATGGGATCCCTGATAAAGCCCCTAATACTGATCAAACCCTTATTTTCCAGAGTAGCGCCCTATCTTATAACAGCTCAGAGGAGCACACAAGAACGCAGCTTTTCCATCCGTATAGGGTAGAAGACCATCATGAAACCCAGGGCTCATTTAGTGAAAATTATGATGAATCACTGAACCCATTTCATGAAAATGAAATTAGCCAGAGTCGTAGAGTAGAAGACCATCATGAAACCCAGGGCTCATTTAGTGAAAATTATGATGAATCACTGAACCCATTTCATGAAAATGAAATTAGCCAGAGTCGTAGAGTAGAAGACCATCATGAAACCCAGGGCTCATTTAGTGAAAATTATGATGAATTACTGAACCCATTTCATGAAAATGAAATTAGCCAGAGTCGTAGAGTAGAAGACCATCATGAAACCCAGGGCTCATTTAGTGAAAATTATGATGAATCACTGAACCCATTTCATGAAAATGAAATTAGC
>Ga0209562_1000128_pt1 | contig 34747 bp, 29 predicted proteins | sample WorMetvacBELIZE2_FD_187399 | JGI IMG/M metagenome (GOLD analysis project Ga0209562, IMG submission 187399) | Marine gutless worms symbiont microbial communities from Max Planck institute for Marine Microbiology, Germany - Olavius vacuus BELIZE.2... | ecosystem: Host-associated > Annelida >... | reverse complement strand
TCAGGCGATAGAGCGGGCGATTCACAAAGCTTCACCTTTACCTTTGCCTGATAACCGCGAACTATTTCAGCGCGTATTGATAATTCCATATTGTAAAATCGAAGGTTTTCCTCCGTGCGCTAACTAGAAACGGGTTTGATTTGATAGGCCCCTGTATGCGAAAGAATATATATATACTGGCCATCTCGTTGTTGGCCTTGTCAACATTGATAGTGAACCCGGCGCGTGCTGAGTTGCGAGTTGAGGTATCCGGCGCTGGTGCCAGTCAGCTGCCCATTACCGTGGCAAATTTTGAGGGCGACGAAGGCGGGGTGCTTGCCAAAGTTGTACGTGCAGACCTGATGCGTTCCGGCTTATTCAAGCTTGTTAGCTTGGGTGATGTTATTTTAAACGAGGATACGCGTCTTAGATACGACGTCATACGCTCACAAGGCATGGATGCCATGGCGGTCGGTAGAGTGATTGCGCTGGGTGATGGCAGCATGGAAGTACGTTTCCGGCTACACGATGTGGTAAAGGAACAAGACCTGGGGGGTGCTATCTACAGCGTTGGTAAGGGGCAACTGCGTCAGACAGCGCATCGGGTGGCGGATCTTATTTACGAAAAACTGCTTGGTGTCAAGGGCGACTTTTCAACTCGCATAGCCTATGTCCTAAAAAAAGGTGGCAGATACGAGCTTCAGGTTGCTGATTCAGATGGTCAAAACTCCGCTGCCGCACTCATTTCACGTGAACCTATTATCTCGCCGGCCTGGTCACCTGACGGACGTTCGCTGGCCTACGTATCGTTTGAAAGCAAAAAGCCAGTTGTATACGTACATGATTTGCGTAGTGGGAACCGTCAGGTGGTTGCCAATTTCAAGGGCTCCAACTCAGCACCGGCTTGGTCACCGGATGGAACTCGTATGGCTGTGGTACTGACCAGGGATGGGGGCTCGCAGATATTTGTAATGAACCGCAATGGCTCTGGTCTTAGGCGCCTGACGAGCACAGGAGACATCAATACCGAGCCGCGCTGGTCTCCAGATGGAGCTTACATCTATTTTACTTCCAACCGTGGAGGCGGCCCCCAGATATACCGTATTTCTGTTGCTGGAGGTACAGCCGAGCGTGTGACATTTGATGGTGATTACAACGTGAGTCCAGGTATTTCGCCAGACAGTAAAGCGATGGCATATATTGGCCGCAAGGCCAGCGGGTTCCAGCTCAGCACTATTGACTTGTCCTCCAGACAAATCTTGACGCTGACAGAAACAGCCAATGATGAGTCGCCAAGTTATTCGCCTAATGGTAGGTTAATTCTCTATGCTACCAGGGACTCCGGCCATGGAGTGTTGGCAGTAGTGTCTGTGGATGGACGTGTGCGACAACGGTTGATTGCACCTGGAGGAAGCGTGCGCCAACCCGCATGGGGCCCATTTGTTTACTAATGAATTAGGTATAAACTATAGCTGCTTGATAACTCGCAAGGCGTATATACATACTTGCTCAATAATTTGTCAGCCTAAACATGTACAGAAGGTGGCAAAGTGGGTGGATTTCAGTTCACTGAAGGAAAGGATCGTACCATGAACCGCTTATCATTTATTATGCTCGCTGCAACCATATCGCTGCTGGCGGCGTGTAGCAGTGCTCCGCCTAAACCGGTGGTCAAGCAACAGGCCGCTCCCATCGAGCCAGTTAGCAGCAGAATTAGTCGCCCCAAGGTGGCTGTAGGAGAACGCTACGCTCAGCCTACTACTGTAGAGGAGCTAAAACGCAGCATATATTTTGACTTTGATCGTTATGATATCCGCGAGGAGTTCAAGGGCGTTGTGGCTGATCATGCAAGACGTCTTAATCAACGGAAAGACTCGAGAATACTAATACAGGGCAATACTGACGAACGGGGCAGTAGCGAATACAACCTGGCGCTGGGTCAGAAACGCGCAAATTCGGTGAAAAGGGCATTACTGCTACTTGGGGCTGAAGAAATACAGGTTGAGTCAGTTAGTCTGGGCAAGGAAAAGCCTCGTAATCTAGGTCACAACGAAGCTGCTTGGGCTGAAAACCGACGCGCCGATATTCTCTTTAGTGGAGAATACTGATGGCCTGGCCGAAGTCAGTAATTGGCATATGCCCTTTGTTGCTGATAACGGCGTTGCTCTCACCAAATGCTTTCGCTGGCTTGTTCGATGACGACGAGGCACGAGCCAGGATTGAAGAGTTGTTCGCACGGCAGGAAGCCTTTGAAGACCAGCAGAGCCGTAGCCTGCTTCAGATAGCCAATGAACTGGAAAAGGTACGCGAGGATATGTCGAGACTTCGCGGACAGTTTGAAAAGCTGCAAAACCAGGCCAATGTTGGCGATCGTCGCCAGCAGGACTACTATGTTGATCTTGATAACAGGCTGCGCAAGTTGGAAAAAACTGCTGTGTCCGGGGTGTCCGGGCCGCTTGCCGCTGGCCCGGAGGAAACAGAACTCTACGAAAAAGCGTTGGCACAGTTCAAATCTGGCAGGTTCAGGTCAGCGGCAAGTTCCTTTACCAGATTTATGCGGAAGTTCCCGCAGAGCTCCCTGGGTCCAGGCGCTCAATTGTGGACGGGTTATGCCTGGGCAGCGCAAAACAACTGCGCGCGCGCCAAGCAGTCCTATGAGAGGCTCATTAAACGCTGGCCTCAATCACCCAAGGCAGCTGACGCCATGCTTGCGCTCAGCGATTGCCAAGGTAGCAAGACTTCCAGGCTAACCCTGAAAGCGTTGCTTGAGAAATATCCGCAAAGCAATGCGGCCACGAAAGCTAAGCAAAAATTAGAGAGCGGCTAACCAACGGCATAAGGCTTGGTAAACGCCACGTTTCCACTCGGGTAAAGTAGTTCAACTTGTTGCTAGCAGTGTAGCAATACCAAGAAAATCTCTGGGACGGTGACTCAGGGAAATATTGCTGACGTTGGGGAATTTTACTGGCGTAATGAATAATGCCACTACCTTCAGACCCATACCTTGACGGAATAACTATCTGGTACAATGCCGGGTTTTTTGGTGCGGAGTTGGGTATATGCTACTGTACGCTTCCTCTTCAGTAACATAGCCAACCACATAGCCTGATATTGATACTCGATAACTAGAGATACGAACCAAACCCTGGAGCCAGCCACCATGTTGTGTCGTTCAATAAAGCAGTTTACATATATGCATGCGTTAATTGCCTTAACTGCCACGGCGGCTACTTCTGTGTATGCTGTCGATGAACGGGTTGCCAATCTGGAAAAGGGGAAAGAAATCTCGGCCCAACGCTGCGCGGCCTGCCACCAGGTAGATGGCAACAGCACCACCCCGGCAAACCCGATTCTAGCCAGTCAACACCAAGGCTACCTTGAGGCGCAACTCAAGGCATTCCAGTCGCGTATTGGTAAAAAGCCACAACGGACAAACGCCATCATGAATGGCATCGTTGCAGGGTTGAGTGACCAGGATATACTGGACCTTTCAGCCTGGTATAGCAAGCAAACAAGAAAACCTGCTTTCGCCAGGGATGGCAAACTGGTGGAGGCTGGACAAAAACTCTGGCGTAGCGGTGATTTTAAAAAGGGTATCCCCTCCTGCGGTGGCTGTCACGGCCCTGCCGGTCACGGTATACCCCAGGAATTCCCTCGCTTGAATGGCCAACACCCAGCCTATATTGAGTCGCAGCTAAAAGCCTTTCGCGCCCGTGAACGTACCAATGATGCCAACACCATGATGCAGACAATTGCCGGCAAACTTTCAGACCGCCAGATAAAGGCCATTGCCGAGTATGCTGCTGGCCTGCGTTGACGTTATAGGCCGTTATAGGCGCACGCCAAGGCTGCCAAGTGTTTTATTCACTGGTGATGGCAGGCTAAGCAAGGTGCAGGAGATACAAACCTCGCCGGCTTAGCTACCCCCTGCTGCCCTTACCATCTGGTGCGGCAGCGAATATGCGCGAAGCCAGTCGCGAGAAAGGTAATGATTGCAGCCATACAGCCCCAGGACCGCGCAGAACGGTAAAAAACAGTCCCTCTCCGCCAAAGAGAGCGGTTTTAACTTTGCCAACGTATTCAATGTCGTAGTTAACGCTGGTCGTGCAGGCAACAAAGCAGCCCATATCGACGCGTAACAACTCGCCAGGTGTCAGATCGCGTTTAATAATCGTTCCGCTGGCATGACAAAAAGCCATACCGTCTCCATCGAGCTTTTGTAGTATGAAGCCTTCCCCGCCGAAAAAACCGGTGCTCAACTTGCGTTGTAAAGCTATACCCAATGCAACTCCTTTGGCAGCGCATAAAAAGGCGTCTTTTTGGCAGATAATGGTACCACCGAGTTGTTTCAGGTCGAAAGGCACAATCTTACCGGCATAGGGGGCGGCAAAGGCGACCTTTTTCTTGCCCCTGGCGTTGTTGGTGTAGACGGTGGTAAATAATGATTCACCGGTTATCAGTCTTTTACCGGCACCGACCAGCTTGTCAAACAAACCGTTTTGCCGAGAGGAAGCGTCGCCAAACACGGTATCCATGCCGATGCCGTCTTCCATATACATCATGCTGCCAGCTTCGCCGATTGCGGCTTCCGCCGGGTCAAGCTCGATTTCAACAAACTGCAAGTCGTCGCCATATAGATAATAATCAATAACATCCATCGCCATGTAGATTGCCTCGTTTGCATAAGTTGGATACACGTGCAGGACGACTAAAAATTAGCCGCAGCGTGCCACATTATATACGCTTCTTCGCCGTGCGCGGAGCGGGTGCCCTTGAGCATCTCGATCATTGGCCAGGCGCGCGCCGCCAGAGTGGGTGGCAGTTCATCGCCAGGGGAAGCTACATCTGGCGCTGTGCTATCACTAGCGGTGGCCAACATGTCTTGCAATCGTTGTTGCGCCACTGGTATCTCTGTTCCGGTAAGCACGCCACGCGCAGTGCATTCCTTTCCCATGGCGTGCAACAAACTCCGCGCCAGGCCAGAGAGCATTATCAATTCTCCCGTATGGGTAGATGTGAATTTAACCAGCATATACCATAGAATAGTTAAACGCTTGCATGCCAGTCCGAAAAGATGTATCTATCCTCAGAAAAATATTCATGACTTTGTGCTACCTGACAAAAAGGGCAATTGATTCGACATGCGCCGTGTGCGGGAACATATTTAACACCCCTGCTGCCTGACAGCGCCAGCCTTGCTGGTGAACCAGGATTGCCGAGTCGCGTGCCAGCGTGGCTGGATTGCAAGATACATAGACTATTCGCCGCGGTTGTAGTGGACTTGAAGCTAGAGCCTTGACGAACTCAACTGCTCCATCGCGCGGTGGATCAAGCAAAATTTTGTCGCATGGCGCTATCTCTTCCAGGACATGGGGTTGCGGATTAAAAAGATCAGTTTGCATGAAACCAGCGTCCAGACCGTGTTGCCTAGCTATATTGCGTGCTCGCCCAACCAGCGACTCAGAGCCTTCCAGACCAGTTACTCGTGCACCGAGGCGTGCAACGGGTAACGTGAAATTACCTATGCCACAGAACAGGTCAACAATATGCTCGCCAGCTTGAACGTCAAGTAGCTGCATAGCGCGGCGCACAAGTATGTTGTTCATGTTGTGGTTGACCTGGGTAAAATCTACCGGTTCAAAAGAGTAGGTCAGGCCGTATTCTGGCAGGCCATAGTCAAGCGGGGGATTTTCAGGCGGATAAAACCTGTAGGAGCTGGCTGGCCCTTTTGGCTGCAGATAAAATACTACGTCGTGCTGCTCGGCAAACGCACGCAGCAATGCCTCATCGTATGCGGTTAGCGGCGCCAAAATGCGCAACACCAGAGCCGTGCAACGATCACCGGCAGCCAATTCAATTTGCGGAATGCGATGACAAATTGACAATGCGCCAAGCAAGTTCCGCAGTGGCAACAACAAATCCGATACATACGTCGGCAAAATGGCACAATATTGCATATCGGCTATGTAGCTGCTTCTTTTTTCATGGAAACCAACCAATACGCCACCTTTTTTCTCTACCCGACGTACAGACATGCGCGCTTTGCGGCGATAGCCCCAAATTTGTCCGAGCACCGGGGGAAGAATGCAGTCCGGGCGTAACTTGCCGATACGCCACAGGCATTTTTCTAATTCGCGTTGCTTGACTGCTATTTGCGCGTCTGCGGCCAAGTGCTGCATGGTGCAACCACCGCAAACGCCATAGTGTGGGCAGCGTGGATGTACACGTTCCGCCGAAGGCCGGCGAACCCTGACCAGCTGGGCTAGCTCAAATTCAGGTTTTTTGCGATAGCTTGCATATTCGACTTCTTCGCCCGGCAGGGCTCCGTCGATAAATACTACTTTTCCGTCAGCCTTGGGTGGACGAGAAACGCCACGGGCTTTTTGGTCAAGCTCACTTATCCATCCTGTTGGCATGTCCTTGTGTAGCGTACCTGTCGAGTCCAGCTTGAGCATACTCCGCTTTCGGTCTGGATTTCAGTCTTTCAAGATAATGCTACACCTGAATATGATGTGTTTGTGGGTGAATTACACATCGCCAATATCCACTATAGATTGCATACTTAACATTCAGCCCGCATGGATTGAACATCAGGATTAATTCGGCGCCGCCCTAGTGCAACGTTGCCGCAGCACTTTCATCGGTGCCCTCTGGCATTCTGGCATGTACCATTTCGCCTTCACGGTTGGCAAACAAGGGGACGCCACAATCTTCGCATATCTCTACCGGAAAGCGGTGGTCTATGCTTTCTACGTCATTGACCCCTAGATCATGCAGTAAGGCCTCGATGTCTTGCAGCACTGCGCTGTCATCCTCGTCGTCTCCAAGAATCGGCCAGACCAAGCCGTAATGAACCTCAGTACGCCCGTAGCTACGTACAGCCAGGCTGACTCGGTATTCCTCCAGGCACTTGTCATAGCACGGCGCAATGGTGACGCACAGATTGTCAATGCTGGTGTTGAGGGTTACATGCAAATATTCTATTGCGGCGGCCAATGAATAGGGAGGTGCTACGCGGTCAACTTCACGGCAGGCAGTGTGGAATGCGTTGGGGAGCAAGCTGCTGAAGTCGCAACCTACCATCCGTGGTTCTAGTAGTGGCTGAGAAACTTGCGTCCACTGAGCCAACACCGTTTGACGCTTCTTGCCAGCCTCATTCCACCGAAATGGCGGCGCTGTCATGGCATCGCCCCGTGGTAATACCAACACGCCGAGCAGGTATCTTACGTCCGATAAAAAACGGCTGGTCTTAGGCATTGACTTGCTATCTATAGTGTATGCGCTATCATCGAAGGTTACGGCAGCCAGCTCCATACCAAGCTTACGGGTAGCGCAGTAAGTGCGCGGCAACTGGTCAGGGCTGAAAAGAAAATCTGCGAGAACCAGGCGGGCGTTGCTGCCGAAAACTGTCTCACTTAGGGCCTGACATAGCGCATCAAGAGTACTGGCGGGTACCCGCTGTGCCGGGATGCTGTAACGAGACCAGGCTAACAACGGTGCTGCGAAGAGCAGTAGGTCATAAACCTTATCCGCATGCTGGATGGTACCAGCTTCAGCCCGACCTTCAATTAAAGCAGCTAGCTCGTCATGTGCTACCTGGTTACCATTGTCGGTCAATCGTTGCAAGGCGGCAACCAGATCTTTTTCGTTGCCGTTGTCGAGCAAGCGGTCAATATGCTCAACCAAACGCTTTTCCAACCATTCGTCCTCCAAACGACTACCTGAGGCAGCCAGGCAGCAAGCTAGCGATTGCAGCTGAAAGGCGGCGTGTGATAGCCGGTCACGAGCAAATCTGGCTCTTTTCATTCATGCCTTTCCTGGTGTTCAGATCGTGTTGGGCACAGCCGTATTATCGCAAGGCACCGTGGCACCGTTTGTACTTCTTGCCACTGCCACATGGGCAAGGTTCGTTACGACCTATCTTGGGCCCGGCGCTCGCAGGTATTTGGCGCGCCTTGGTAGCGGCAGATGCAACGACAGTATCAAAATCATCGTCTTCAGCGACAGCACCTGTCAGCTCGTCGTGGTGAAATTCCAGGTTATTTACCGCCTGACGAGGCACGCTTTCCACTGCATCCTCGGGGCGCAGTTGTACGGTCAAGATGATTTTTGTTACTTCACGGCGCACGGTGTCTAGCAGACTCTGAAACAATTCAAAGGCCTCGCGCTTGTATTCCTGCTTCGGATTTTTTTGCGCATAGCCGCGCAGGTGTATCCCCTGCCTCAAATAATCAAGCGCTGCCAGGTGTTCTCGCCAGTGGTTATCGATGCTGTATAGCATAATGTTACGCTCAAACTGACGAAACCCCTCGGGGCCGACCATGTCCTCCTTTTGTTGATAGACTTGGCTAACACTGCTCTGGATACGGGCAAATATTTCGTCTTCCGGCAGCTCCGGCTCCGTACGCAACCATTCGGTTACCGGGGCTTGCACTTGATAGTCGTCGCGCAGGGTGTTTTCCAGATGAGGCAGATCCCATTGTTCCTCAATAGAGTCTTCCGGCACGCTTTCTCTGAATAATTCTTGCAGCACGCCTTCTCGCATAGCTGTGATGGTGTCGCTAATGTCTTCGCTTTGGAGCAATTCGTTACGTTGAGAGTAAATAACCTTGCGCTGGTCATTTGCGACGTCATCATATTCGAGCAGTTGCTTGCGAATATCAAAATTGTGCGCTTCAACCTTGCGTTGCGCCGATTCCAGCGAACGTGTCACCATTGGGTGTTCAATAGCTTCGCCTTCAGGCATGCTGAGACGTTCCATTATCGCCTTGATGCGCGGACCGGCAAAAATACGTAGCAGGTTATCCTCCAACGAGAGGAAAAAGCGCGATGAACCCGGGTCGCCCTGGCGGCCTGAGCGACCACGCAACTGGTTATCTATACGCCTTGATTCGTGCCGCTCGGAGCCGATTATGTGCAACCCACCGGCAGACACAACAGCGTTGTGCCTTTGCTGCCACTCTTCACGCACCTCTATTATTTTGGCTTCTTTCTGGCGATCTGACAGCGTTTCATTACCTTCGATTTGCGCAAGTTGCCTGTCGATGCTACCACCTAGCACAATGTCAGTACCACGTCCGGCCATGTTGGTGGCAATAGTAATGAAGCCCGGACGTCCTGCATCAATGATAATTTCTGCCTCTCGCTCATGCTGTTTGGCGTTCAACACCTGGTGCGGCAACTTTTCCTTATCTAGCAGGTTGGACAGCAACTCGGAATTTTCAATTGAAGTGGTGCCCACCAGCACTGGTTGCCCTTGCTCGTGACAGCGGCGAATATCGGCAAGGATGGCCTGGTATTTTTCATCCAGCGTCTTGAAAACCAGGTCGTTGGAGTCGTTGCGCACCATTGGGCGGTGAGTTGGGATTATAACTGTCTCCAACCGGTATATGCTTTGGAACTCAAAAGCCTCGGTATCGGCCGTTCCGGTCATGCCTGCCAGCTTGTTATATAAACGGAAGTAGTTCTGAAAGGTAATCGAAGCCAGCGTCTGGTTTTCGCTTTGAATGCTAACACCTTCCTTCGCTTCCACTGCCTGATGCAAACCGTCTGACCAGCGTCGTCCGGCCATCAGGCGGCCTGTAAACTCATCGACGATGATAACCTCGTCGTTTTGCACAACGTAATGCTGATCACGCAGAAAAAGATTGTGTGCTCGCAAGGCTGCGTTCAGGTGATGCAGCAAGGCGATATTGCCCGATTCATATAGATTGCTTCCCGAAGACAGCATTCCTTTTTCAGTCAGCAATAGTTCGGCGTGCTCGTGTCCGCTTTCGGTCAGATGAACCTGGTGCCCCTTTTCGTCCACCCAGTAATCGCCGGGAGCCTTTTCTTCCGGGCAGCGGGTCAGCAAAGGTGCTATGACGTCCAACTTGACGTAGAGGTCGCTTTGTCCTTCTGCCTGACCGGAAATAATCAGCGGCGTACGCGCCTCGTCAATCAGGATGGAGTCAACTTCGTCCACTATGGCGTAGTTCAACTCTCGTTGGCGGCGTTCGCCTTCGGTAAACTCCATGTTGTCACGCAGATAGTCAAAACCAAATTCGTTGTTGGTACCGTAGGTGATATCGGCGTTGTAGGCGACCTGTTTTTCTTCATTGCTCTGTTGCGAGGTGATGACGCCTACTTCTAGCCCCAAAAAGTTGTATAACTTGCCCATCCATTCGGAGTCACGCTTGGCCAGATAGTCATTGACGGTAATAATATGCACGCCCCGTTCGCTCAGTGCATTCAGATAGGAAGGCAAGGTGGCAGCCAGCGTTTTACCCTCGCCAGTACGCATTTCGGCTATTTTGCCGAAGTGCAGAGCCATGCCACCAATTAACTGTACATCAAAATGGCGCATGTGCAATACACGTTTGCTGGCTTCGCGTACGACGGCAAAGGCTTCCGGCAGCAGTTGCTCAAGCGATTCGCCATTGGAGTGACGCGTTCTGAATTCGTTTGTCCTGGCGCGCAGCGCGTCATTATCCAGCGATGCGATCTGCGTTTCCAGAGCGTTGATTGCGCGTACTGTGGCGTAGTACTTCTTGATAATCCGATCGTTACGGCTACCGAATATATTTTTCAGGAAATCAAAGATCATGGACGCTATCTACTGTAGCGAGCAACGGTCAACTCCAATAACATTGAGAGCATTAACCAGCGGCTGGCAAATGTGCAATATCAGGGACGGCGAGAGCAGTGACTAAAACAGCCCAAAACTACCATGCTCGAAACCAAACCTGCAACTGTAACACGAAGATTCAATGCAAAAGGTGCGAAAATTAGTTTTTCAGTCCCGCCAGGTCTGCTTTGATCATGAAGTACGGCGCAAGTATTTATTATCGTTAAAGGTTGCCATCCAGCCCGGAAAATAAACTACCAGTAAAGTGGTAACCATGCCGGTTAGCCATCCTTCGGCGAAGGACAACAGAACAAAATAGGGCAAATAATACTCCGAAAGGTGCGCCCAATTGTAAGCTCCACTCAGGCTGAGCAGCAGGGTAGAACAGATACCGACGCACAGTATCGATAGCCCCGAAGCGAAAAATCCCAATCCAAAGAGATAAACAAACAGATTGTTGGGTAGATAGCGATCGATCAACAGCCAGGCCAGATAGGTTATCCCTATGCTAAGTCCACCCATCAGCAATGCGTTGATAGCGAAGCTAGCCATGCCGTCTCCATTACTGATAATAACGAACAACAGAATGAGGTTAAGTCCCACAAAGGCCAGTTGGGTGCCGAAGGAGAGCATTAACAAGGCTGCGCCGAGCAAGTGCAAGCTCAGGCCGGCTTCCACGCCGGCTTGAAGTCGCCAGATCAATGCCAACGTTACCAGCATGCCAAGATACAGATTGAGATGGGTGCTATTTGTAAATCGTCGCCAGGGGGCGAGATAGATGGCGCCCATTATCAATAGCAACCATGGCACCCAGGCGAACCACAGTATGTAACTGTTGAGCAATTCTCCGGGAATATTCATGCTGATCCAGATGCGGAGCGCAAGTAATCCAACACTGGGGCGCTTTGAGGACGAAGCTTGTGCCACAGGTAGAAAGATTCGGCCGCCTGCTCGACCAGCATGCCCAGACCATCGGAAGCTTGCCCGGCGCCAAGCGCGAGTGCAGCAGCTAGAAACGGAGTATTCCCCTGTTGGCTGTACACCATGTCATAAGCTAAAGCGTCTTTGGCAAACAAACCAGCAGGCAAAGGCATCCGCAGATCTGTCAGACTGGTGGATGTGGCGTTAACCACCAGATCAAAACCATCATGTACCAGCGCTGGCAGGTCCGCCAGCGTGCTGGCTGTGACATGTGCCCCACTTTCACTGTGCCGGGCAGCCAGAGCTACCGCCTTGTCAGCTGTTCTATTGGCAATCAGCAACGAAGCCGGGGCGCCATCAAGCAGGGGGGCGGTCACCCCCTGCGCTGCACCACCTGCGCCGAGCAACAACACACGTTTGCCACGCAGGTCGTACCCCAGGTTGCCGTTCAAGTCGTTAAGTAAGCCGGCGCCATCGGTATTATCGCCGCTCACCTCCAGCTCACCGTCACGCCACTGCCATTGCAGGGTATTAACAGCCCCAGCCGCTTCCGCACGCGGGGATAATCGGCCTGTCAATTCGTATGCTGCAACCTTGAAGGGGATAGTTACGTTGGCACCCATGCCGCCTTGCTGCGCGAACTTGCGCACAGCCTCGGCGAAAGCTTGTGTTGGCTGCTTTTCTACCAGACGCGTTTCGTAACGTATATCAATGCCGAATTGTTTTGCGAAAGCCATATGTATTTCTGGCGATCTTGAGTGCGCTACCGGATTACCAAATACACAAAATAAATCAGCCATGCTCTGTCTGGATTGCCGCATTTTCTGGCGTATTTGTGCGTTTGTCGTACTCAAGCAGCGCATAGGCGGAATGATTGTGGATTGATTCAAAGTTTTCTGACTCAACTGTGTAGGCGTCAACACGTGCTTCGGAATTAAGCCGCAGGGCTACATCGCGCACCATGTCCTCGACGAATTTAGGGTTGTCGTAGGCTTGTTCGGTAACGTATTTCTCGTCCGGCCTTTTAAGCAGGCCGTACAACTGGCACGAAGCCTCCGATTCAATCAGTTGTACCAATTCCTCAATCCACAGGAATTCGTTGGTTCTCGCCGTTACGGTCACGTGTGAGCGCTGGTTGTGGGCGCCGCGCTCGGATATTTCCCTTGAGCAGGGACACAGACTGGTAACCGGGGTAACCACCTTAAGAAAAAAAGTATGCTTGTTATTTTTAATTTCGCCAATAAAACTGACGTCGTAGTCCATCAGGCTCATTACTCCGGAAATCGGTGCCGTCTTGTTAATGAAATAGGGGAATTGCATCTCAATGTGCCCACTTTCAGCTTCCAGGCACTCAACCATCTCAGTGAGTATGGCAGGGAAACTCTCGACCGAAATGGCACGCTCGTGCGCATTGAGAATCTCGACAAAGCGGGACATATGTGTTCCCTTGAAGTTGTGCGGCAACCTGACATACATGTTAAACACGGCGATAGTGTGTTGGTCGCCGCCAGATTTATCGCGTACCTTGACCGGATGGCGGATCGATTTGATGCCAACGCGATTGATGGCGACCTGGCGGCTATCTTGCGAACTTTGAACATCAGCAATCTGATCGGGGGCGTTCATTTAGTATTCCCTCAAATTCCATCAAGCAATTATTGTAGTCCTTTGACTACACTATGTTCGTACACTAAGTGTATTGTGCATGATTGCGTACTGCATTTACTATCCCATTGCTATCTAATCCGGCCTCTGACAAGAGGCGCGCGTGGTCGCCATGGTCTATAAAATTGTCCGGCAAGCCCAGTCTTAACAAGGGCGTAGAGACAGCGTGTTCAGACAATAGGCGAGCTACTTCACTGCCAGCGCCTCCAATGCAGGCGTTTTCTTCCACGCTGACTAACAGAGAGTGTTCGTTGGCCAGTTGCAGCACAAGCTCTTGGTCGAGCGGTTTGACAAAGCGCATGTTGACAACTGTAGCATCAAGTTTTTCACCAGCCTCAATAGCAACTTGTAGCATGGAGCCAAAAGCCAGAATAGAGACACCGCCTTGACCACTGTGACTTACCTCGGCTTTGCCGACAGGCAGGGTGGATAAATCACTTCCGACCTTGCCACTGGCCGTGCCTCGGGGGTAACGCACCGCCGACGGGACATCAAGGCCAAAGGCGGTAGTCAACATTTGGCGACATTCAGCAGCGTTTGCCGGGGTCATGATTACCAGGTTGGGGATGCAGCACATGTAAGACAGATCAAAAGCGCCATGATGTGTCGCTCCGTCAGCGCCAACCAGACCACCACGGTCGATGGCAAACAGTACCGGCAGGTTTTGCAGGGCCACATCGTGGATCAATTGATCGTAAGCGCGTTGCAAAAAGGTCGAATAGATACCGACCACAGGCTTCATTCCCTCGCATGCTAATCCAGCGGCGAAGGTAACAGCGTGCTGCTCGGCGATGCCAACGTCAAAATAACGCTGTGGGTAGGTGGCTGCAAAATCAACGAAGCCAGATCCCTCACACATGGCAGGCGTAATACCAACCAGCCGATTGTCAGCCCTGGCCATATCGCATAACCAGTCGCCAAATACTTGCGTGTATGTAGATGCTGTACCCACCTGCCTGGCAGGTAAGCCCTCGTCCGGCGCGAAACTGGAGACGCCGTGATAGAGCACCGGATCGGCCTCGGCAAGTTTGTAACCCTGACCCTTTCTGGTGATGACGTGCAAAAACTGCGGCCCCTGCAGTTTTTTTATGTTTTCCAGCACAACAACCAGGGAATTGAGGTCGTGACCGTCGATAGGGCCAATGTAATTAAAGCCAAATTCTTCAAACATTATGCCAGGCGCGATCATGCCCTTGGCGTGTTCTTCTGTGCGGCGAGCAAATTCAAGCAAAGTGGGGGAAATTTCCAGAATTCTCTCGGTTCCACGCTTGGCGGCGTTGTAGGTACGGCTCGAAAGCAAACGGGCCAGATACTTGTTTAATGCCCCAACAGGCTGAGAAATAGACATATCGTTGTCGTTGAGGATCACCAACAGGTTGGCCTCGCTAACGCCAGCATTATTGAGCGCCTCAAAGGCCATGCCGGCCGACATGGCGCCGTCGCCAATTACAGCAACCACATGACGTTGCTCTTCTTTTTGCCGCGCCGCCAACGCCATGCCCAGAGCAGCGGATATTGAGGTGGAAGAGTGCCCGGCACCGAAGGTATCGTACTTGCTTTCGCCTCTATTGGGAAAGCCGGAGAGTCCGCCGTGCATACGCAAGTTGGCCATGTCAAGTCGGCGCCCAGTCAATATCTTGTGCGCGTAGGTCTGGTGACCAACATCCCACACCAGACGGTCATGTGGCGTGTTGTAAACGTAGTGCAGGGCAATGCTCAATTCTATTGTTCCAAGATTTGACGACAGATGACCACCCGTTTTAGCGACCGAGGTGACCATAAAATTACGCAATTCATCCGCAAGTTGGGATAATTGCCCATGTTCGAGATCTCGCAGATCAGTGGGCGAGTTGATAGTTTCGAGCAACGAAACGCAGTCAGTTGTCCCTTCCTCTGCGTCAGTAGGAAGATCGTTCATTGCCTAGTATTTTCGGATGTATACATAATCGGTCAACGCTTGTAGGCGCGTTGCCGCATGTCCAAAGCAAGACAAGCTGCGTATAGCGTCGTCATGCAGGTCGGACGCATATTGCCGGGTCGTTGCCAACCCCATGGCGCTGACAAATGTTGGTTTATTGGCCGCCTGATCCTTGCCGGCGGTTTTTCCCAGTGTTTCGCTGGCGCTTGTGTAATCCAGTATGTCATCAATTACCTGAAAAAGCAGCCCCAATTGCCGGGAAAAATGCTGTAGGCACTGTTTCTCGGACTCGGCAAGCAGATCGCCGCAGGCAGCGCCCATCATTATAGCGGAGCTAATCAGGGCGCCGGTCTTCTTGCTGTGCATATATTCGAGCATTGGCGTATCCAAAGGTTGGCCAACATTTTGCAGGTCAACCGCCTGACCACCAGCCATGCCAAGCGAGCCAGACGCTCTCGCCAGTTGCGTAATCAAGCTTAATTGTAGCTCGGGATCAACTATTTGCTGCCTGGCAAGCACTTCAAAGGCCAAACTTTGCAGGCTGTCACCGACTAGCAAAGCTGTAGCTTCGTCGTACTGCATGTGGCAGGTTGGGCGTCCGCGGCGCAGCTTGTCGTCGTCCATGCAAGGCAAATCATCGTGTACCAGCGAATAGGTGTGAATCAGTTCTACGGCGAGCGCTACTGATGTCAGCGCTTCTGTCGGTGCCTGGCACATTTCTCCAGCCGCAAAACAAAGTAACGGACGTATGCGCTTGCCTCCACCTAGCGTTACATAGTGCATAGCTTCCGACAGTCGTTTGGGCTCTGACAACGGCAGACAAGCTTGTAAAGCGCTTTCCATGTCTTGTTGCACGCTGTTCATCCAAGCCGCCAGATCGGATGTTGGCTCCTCCTCCAGGGTATTAATGCTCATGCGGGAGGCTTTTGCTCTGGCTTGCAACACGATGTCTCTGCAATATCTGTCTACACGTCACGGAGCAATTCCTGTCAGCCACCATTCGACAGCACTTCGACCTTGCGTTCGGCCTCGCTTAATTGCTCTTCGCAATGGCGTAGTAATTCCACGCCACGCTTGTAGGCAGCTATTGAATCCTCCAGTTCCAGCTCGTCGTTTTCCAGCCGTTCGACAATTTTCTCCAGCTGGGCGAGCGCTGCCTCGTAACGCAACCCTGCTACCGCAGATTTGCCATCATCCTGCCCGTTGCATATGGCCTGACGTTCTTGCAGGCTGCTATCTTGTTCCATATTCAATCTTGATTCACCAAGATGGTCTGTATACACTCGTTGCGTTGCTAGACGACGGTTGCGTAGAAATCGGGATTATATCACCCTGATAGTACGCCATAACTACGTTAGCATGGGCGTTAGCAAGAGCATGGCTGGCAAAACGTGGCCATGGGTGTTCTTGGATGTTGCTTGCGGCACGCGCGCTTATGATAAACTCCCCCAAGCTTGCCAGGCGGCTTGGATAATGATTAAACGTTCCTTGCCGGTTGCAGAATATTCCACCAACGCAATGCGACATGCTACCAATTCATCCCCCTCCGGCCTGTCATACGGGTTGGAAGGTGACGTTGGCTTCGTTGACTGGTTTCGCCGCGTTACACCTTATATCAACGCTTTTCGCGGCAAAACATTTGTGCTCGCTTTTAGCGGCAAGATGGTTAAAGGCGCCCATATTAGGACACTGGCTTACGACGTTAGCCTCCTGGCGAGTCTGGGAATACGACTCCTGTTGGTGCACGGAGCGCGTGCGCAAATCGACCGCGCCATTACTGCCAGAGGGTTACAGTCCCGCTACCACCGGGGTTACCGTATTACTGATGCTACTACTCTCGATTGTGTTGTCGACGCTGTCGGCAGGGTATATCTGGAGATTGAAGCGTTGTTGTCGCAAGGCTTGTCCAATACTCCAATGGCCAATAGCCAGATCCGGGTTGTTAGCGGTAACTTCATTACCGCCAAGCCAATTGGCATACTCGACGGCGTCGATTTGCAGTACAGCGGACAGGTGCGAAAAGTTGATGTAGTCGGCTTGCGCACGCAGTTGTCGAGCGGCAATATTGTAATGTTATCCTGCCAGGGGTATTCGCCCAGTGGCGAAATATTCAATTTACAAATGGAAGATGTCGCCGCCGCTGCCGCTGCCGCCCTGCAGGCCGACAAGCTGGTTTATTTTGTTGATGAGGGGGGGCTGCCAGACGAACAGGGGCAAATTATCAGCTCCATTACCGCAGCTGAAGGCTCTGCCGCCGCTCAACAAATTTTGCCTCAGCAAGCCGAGTTGAGACGCACACTTGAACTGGCGCTTAAGGCCTGTGCTCAGGGCGTTGGACGTGTGCATCTAGTCAGCAACCAGCACGATGGAGCGCTACTACACGAATTATTTACCCACGAGGGCATAGGCACTGTTGTTACCCCGGAACCACTTGAGAGAATACACGAAGCTGACAGCGACGATATAGGAGCGATCATTGCACTTATCGAGCCTCTGGAAGAAAGTGGCGTACTGGTACACCGTCCTCGCGAGCTACTGGAACGCGAGATCGGCTGTTTTTCGGTTTTGGTGCACGATAGTATGATCGTCGGTTGTGCTGCCTTATACGAGCATGAAGAGAAAATTGCCGAGCTGGCCTGCCTGGCCGTATCTTCCGCGCAACGTCGATCTGGTTTTGGCGAACGACTGATGCATCGCATAGAAACGCGTGCCCGTCAGGACGGAATCGAACGCTTGTTTGTCCTGACTACCTGCGCTGTGCATTGGTTTGTTGAGCGCGGTTACCATGAGGCTACGCTGCAAGAGTTGCCTGTGCTAAAACGCGACCTATACAACTATCAGCGCCGTTCAAAAATACTGCTCAAGCGTCTATAGGCCAACCAGAGGACAATACCGGTTAGTGAAATTTGATCTGACGGACGGTCACTGACGTACAGGCGACTTGCCGGATGAGATCCTAATTTATACACATTATGCCACTGCGCCTGAACAAAGACCCGCACAGCATGCTCTTTAGCGCCAATGGTGCGGGCTATGTCGAAGTAAACGGTCAACGTTACCAAAGAAACCTGCTGGTGCAGCAGGAAAAGATAAGCGTCGATTGGAGTGCCCATAATTTTAAGCAGCTTGATGAAGCCGATTTCGAGCTTCTGGCGGCGTGCGGCGCCAGCGTCGTACTGTTGGGAACCGGCGAACGGCTACGTTTTCCCGCCCCCGCGTTGCAACGGCCATTGATTGAGGCTGGAATTGGTCTGGAGGTTATGGATATCGCCGCAGTCTGCCGTACCTACAACATTCTGGTACTGGAAGGTCGTGCAGTGGCAGCTGCACTGTTGTTTGACTAGCTGTCCGGTTTTTTCGTTCGCTGAATAACCGATAATCAAGTAAAAATGCTTCCGCAACCGGACCCTGCATACAAATCAATATTGGATGAAGGTAAAAACTTGTGGTGCCTACAACAGTTTAGTGGTGCCATAGCCAGATTCAAAGAAGCGCTTGCTTATGCTGACAAACATGACATTGATTGCGATGTTGATGACCGACTAAATCTCCCTGATTGCTTGCTTGGACGATTCGGATAGTGGCAAATCAGATGCTGATTGGCCTACCGAAGGGGAACGTATGCGTTCTCGTAGTATAAAAAGAATTCCCGCAAACCGCGCAGTACGGAGTGATGCAATCGAGCACCACCAACGAGAGGCATAATATCAGGGAGTAATCAACACAACCTTTGCCTTTGCCAGCGTTATCGTGGAAAATAGCCGCACTTCAATAGATAATTATCAGTGGAGGGCTTATGCTAGTTTCGTATAAATTCATCAAATCCTGCGTGTTTTCCGGCGCTATGTTCGGCGGCATTGCTTTCGCTGCCGACATTACCATAGGTGTATCCGGACCCTATAGCGGTGACCTCGCTTCTTACGGCATACCCAGTAAGCGCGCCGCTGAGATTGTCGCTGCTAAGGTGAACGCTGCTGGCGGTATCAATGGCAAGAACATCAAGCTGGTTTTTGAGGACGACGTATGCAAGCCAGAAGTAGCGGCCAACGTCGCCGCCAAAATGGTAACCTCCGGCGTCAAAGTGGTGCTGGGCCACATTTGTTCGGGCGCGACTAAGGCGGCGCTGCCTACTTACAAGGACGCCGGCGTACTAGTGATTTCGCCTTCGGCGACCAACCCGGCGCTGACGCAAAGCGGCGACTACCCGAACTTCTTCCGCACCATCGCCTCCGATGATTCGCAGGCCATGACCGAAGTCGATTTCGCCATTGCCCAAGGCTTGAAAAAGCTGGCGGTGATCCACGACAAGGGAGACTACGGTAAAGGGCTGGCCGAGTTCGCTAAGAAATTCATCGAAGAATCGGGCAAAGCCAAGGTGGTGCTGTTTGAAGGCGTCACGCCAGGCGCGGTCGATTATTCAGCGATTGTGCAAAAGATCAAGCGCTCGAGTGCCGATGCGGTTATTTATGGAGGCTACCATCCGGAGGCTTCGAAGATTGTTTCGCAGATGAAGAAAAAACGTATCAAAATCCCCTTCATTTCCGACGATGGCGTCAAGGATGACACCTTCATTAAAATAGCCGGCAAGTACGCCGAGGGAGTTTATGCTACCGGGCCGAAAGACAATTCGAACAATCCGATAACCAAGCAGGCGGTCGCCGAACACAAGCAGAAGTACAAGGAGGACAAAGGCGCCTTCTTCGAGAACGCTTATGCGGCGATGCAAGTGTTGGTCAAGGCTATAGAAGCGACCGGCGGAGAAGAGTTGGCAGTACTCAAAAAATACATGCAAAGCAATGACGTGGAAACTTCGGTCGGCAAGATACGCTTTGACGAACGCGGCGACGCGCTTGGCGTAGGCTTCGCCATGTATCAGGTGCAAAACGGCAAGTACGTAGAAATCAAATAACACCGCACGGCGGTTAAACAAAGCAAAAACGCCCCAATACATCGGGGCGTCTTTGTTTTAGCAGGGCTAACCTGTATGCAGTATTTCCTCGAACTGTTCATCAGCGGTTTGTCGCGCGGCTCGATCTACGCGCTAATCGCGCTCGGCTACACCATGGTCTACGGCATCATCGGCCTGATCAACTTCGCGCACGGCGAGATCTATATGATCGGCGCTTTTACCTCTTTCATAGTCGCTAGCGTTCTGACCATCTATGGATTTCCCCTGCTGGCTATTATCGTCCTCGCCGCGCTGGCGGCGACCGTCTGGGCGAGCGCCTACGGCTACACCATCGAAAAGCTCGCCTACCGCCCGCTACGCGGCGCGCCACGGCTCTCGCCGTTGATCAGCGCTATCGGTATGTCCATCTTCCTGCAGAACTACGTTCAGCTAGCGCAGACTTCAGATTTTCTCGCCTTTCCGGCACTGATTCCCGATTTCGACTTTATGGAGCCCTACGCGCACGTAGTCGGCAGCTCAGAATTGGTCATCCTGATCACCACTACCTCGGCGATGACGCTACTCACCTTGCTTATCCGCTATAGCAAGATAGGCAAGGCGATGCGCGCGACTTCGCAGGATCGCGTCATGGCCATGCTCAGCGGGGTCAACGTAGACCAGGTGATCTCAGCTACCTTTATCATCGGCTCCATGCTGGCGGCCTTAGGCGGCTTACTGATCGCCTCGCACATCGGACAGATCAACTTTTTCATTGGCTTCATCGCCGGAATTAAGGCGTTCACCGCCGCCGTGCTCGGCGGCATAGGCTCTATCCCCGGTGCGGTGCTCGGCGGGTTGGTGCTTGGCCTGACCGAGAGCTTTGCCACCGGCTATGTCTCCAGCGACTACGAAGATGTCTTCGCATTTTCGCTGCTGGTGCTGATTCTTATCTTCAAGCCTGCCGGCCTGCTCGGCCGCGCCGAAGCGGAAAAGGTATGATGCAGCAGAATAGCGATAACTGGCGGCATAGCGGCTTACGCGCGCTAAAAGTGGCTCTTTGGTTCATGTTTCTCACCTTTCCCCTGCTGGTGATCAAGGTAGAGCCGCTCGACAAACTGGTGCACTGGCGCTGGCACAATCTGATCTACGTAGGCTTTACTGTTTTTTTACTGGCCATCGTCGGTAACGCCTGGATGATGCGGCAAGCGAGACGCCGACAAAACAAAACAGATCACCTCGACAATCCCTTTAACTGGCCAGTGCTGATCGAATTGCTGCGTAGCGCGCCGCGTTACCGCTATCCACTAATCGCCGCCGCACTGCTCTTTGTGCTCATCTTCCCGGCACTTTTCGACTCCTACCAGACCAACATCATGACCACCGCGCTGATCTACGTGCTGCTCGGCTTGGGCTTGAATATAGTCGTAGGTGTCGCCGGGCTGCTTGACCTTGGTTACGTCGCCTTCTACGCCGTCGGAGCGTACAGCTACGCGCTGCTCAATCTGCACTTCGGTCTAGGTTTCTGGGCAGCCTTGCCAGCCGGAGCTCTGCTCGCGACCTTATTCGGCATTTTGCTCGGCTTTCCAGTGCTGCGCTTGCGCGGCGACTACCTGGCGATAGTCACGCTTGGTTTCGGCGAAATCATTCGTCTGATCCTGGAAAACTGGAGCGAGTTCTCGCAAGGGCCTAGCGGCATCGCCGGCATCGACAGACCCGGTTTTTTCGGCGTCGAGCTGACGCTGTCACAGGCGATAGTCTACATGTATTATCTGATGGTCGCGCTGGTCATCTTCACCGTCTTCATCGTCAACCGCCTGCATGACTCGCGCCTCGGGCGCGCCTGGATTGCCTTGCGTGAGGACGAGATTGCTTGTCAGGCTATGGGTATAGACAAAACTCGCACCAAACTTGCCGCTTTTGCCCTCGGCGCGGCTTGGGCCGGAATGGCCGGGGTGATCTTTGCCGCCAAGACCACTTTCATTAACCCGGCGTCGTTTACCTTTCTCGAGTCGGCGATCATACTCTGTATTGTCGTACTTGGTGGCATGGGCTCGATTATCGGCGTGATCATCGCCGCCATAGTGCTCATTCTGCTGCCCGAGTATTTACGCACGCTCGCCGACTTTCGCATGCTTGCCTTCGGCGCTTTGCTGGTGAGCATGATGGTGTTCAGGCCGCAGGGGTTGATCAAGCCGGCGCGGCGACATTATCACCCGCCGCCCGAACCCGGAACAAGTGAAGGATAGTAATTCGTGAGCGAAAACGTCGAAGACGATAGTCTGCTGCAAGTCTGCGATCTGGGCCTGAATTTTGGCGGCGTCAAGGCGTTGCAAGGCGTTTCTCTGACGCTTCGGGCGGGAGAAATTGCCGCGCTAATTGGTCCTAATGGCGCTGGCAAAACTAGTTTTTTCAACTGTCTGACCGGTCTGGCCGCGCCGAGCGAAGGCTCTATCACGCTGCGAGGAGCGGATGGTGAGCAAATGCGCCTCATGGGGCTAAAGCCGAATAGCATTACCGAAAAAGGCGTAGTGCGCACCTTTCAGAACATCAGGCTTTTTCGCAATATGAGCGTGCTCGAGAACGTGATGATTGGCCGCCATTGCCGTACTTGCGCCAGCATATTCGGCGCGATAATGCGCCATCGCGAGCAACGCCAGGAAGAAGACTATAGCGTCACTTACAGCTATGCACTGTTACATAAACTTGGGCTGGCCAAGCAGGCCAACGAGCTCGCAGGCAACCTGCCCTACGGTGCACAAAGGCGCCTAGAGATCGCCCGTGCGCTGGCGACCGAGCCGCTGTTGCTGCTACTCGACGAGCCGGCGGCTGGCATGAATCCGAGCGAAACTGCCGACCTCGACCGTCTGATACAAAGAATACAGCAGGAAAACATCGCCATTTTGCTGATCGAGCACGATATGAAATTGGTGATGAGCATTTCGCAACGTATTTTCGTCATGGACTACGGCCGCATCATTGCCAGCGGCGCACCGCAGGAAGTACGCAGCAATCCAGAGGTAATCAAAGCCTATCTTGGTGAGGAACAGACCTAATGCTCGAATTGCGCAAGCTGCATGTACGCTACGGCAACATAGAGGCGCTCAAGGGAATAGACCTCAAGGTGGAGCGCGGCGAGATAGTCACCCTGCTCGGCGCCAACGGCGCGGGCAAGAGCACGGTATTGATGAGCATCTGCGGCGTGGTCACGGCAAGTAAGGGTGAAATACTGTTCGACGGTGAGACGATAACCCACATCAGTCCCGACGCAATAGTCAAGCGTGGAATCAGCCAGGTACCGGAAGGAAGGAGGATATTTCCACAACTAAGCGTGCAAGAAAACCTCGACCTGGGCGCTTTCCTGCGCCGCGATACTGACGAAACGCGACGCGACCTCGACTACGTGTTCTCGCTCTTCCCCATCCTCACCGAGCGAAGGCGGCAGGCCGGTGGTTCACTCAGCGGTGGCGAACAACAGATGCTCGCGCTGTCGCGCGCACTGATGGCGCGCCCCAAACTGCTGCTGCTCGACGAGCCGTCGATGGGCCTCGCACCGCTGATAATTCGCCGCATTTTCGAGATTATTGAGCGCATTAACAAAGAACAGGGCGCGACCATATTGCTGGTCGAACAAAACGCCAATCAGGCTCTGAAAGTCGCGCACCGTGGCTACGTGCTCGAAACCGGCAACATCGCGCTGCACGACAGCGCCAGCAAGCTACTCGACAACCCGGCGGTGCAGGAATCCTATCTGGGAGTTTAATAATCTGTTGGTGGCTTAGCTGTTAACGCACTGATTATTAGTCGCTTTTAAGCGGGGCGGTTAATCGCGGGGCATATACTGGCGGAGCGGACTGTGTGCAAATAATCTGCATTAACAATGAGTTGATTGCGCATTGTGCAAATAATGAGCACCGCAGCCTGTTTTCTACATTACAATATTCTGCTGACCGCGTATTTTACCACTCTGTGAAAAACTGCTTTAGAGGTGCTTTAGCCTTAGATACTTGCCCCTGCCTGCTTCCTACACTTCCTCAATGGGGATTAAACCGTTTCTGCCAACGGGAAGATTTAACTTAGCCACCGTTTGCCTTGTGATACCAAGAATCTCTGTAGCCTGATTTTGATTGACATGGCGGAATACGCAAACTCAACAACGTACGCATCTCTTGGCCATAGCCAGGCCGCTGGCATAAACATGGGCGTAGGCGTTGATTTCGTCGCTGTATTCTACAATCTCCGGGTATTCCACCTTGATATCCGACTGGCAGTTCAGTAAACCGCTTGCCTCAAAGGTAGCGTTACCTGTTAGTTCAACCGCATAGCCTCCATCGGATGTACGCCGCGTTTGTGTAATGACGTAACCTCCCTTGTTATAAACTTTTACCGGCTGCTCCAGTTCCACCATACCAAGGCGCGCCGCAATGATTGAGGCCGCTGTCATGCCCGAACCGCAGGCATTAGTGAGCCCTGCGCCACGCTCAAAGGTGCGAACAAAAATTTCATTATCCGCTAGCCGACTGACAAAATTCAGGTTGCCGCCACGCGGGAAAACACTCAGCAAATTGTTAATAGTCGAACCCAGCTCTTTTAGCTGCGACTCCTCAATTAATGCCGGGGATGCCTTGCGCTGTGCAGGCAACAGCACGACAAAATGTGGATTGGGCATGGCAAGAGCGCTAAATTTAATCTCATCCGGTAAACTCTGTATAGCACAGTCAATAACTTCATGACTATTGTGGTGGTCATTGCTGAGTACGAGTGGAATCTTCGTTGGTGTAAATACTGCCCGTCCCATGTCGACGGTGACGTTGAAGACCTTCGCAACGTGTTCTTCAAAGTCTTTTTTTACCCGATAGCTGCTACTAACGGTGCGAACTACCAGCTCGTCTACGCCATGCGATTGCATCGCAGAGCGCGCAGCACAGCGCAAACCGTTGCCACATAACTCGGCCTCGGAACCGTCCGGGTTGAACATGCGCATTAGTACCTGCGCCGTGGCTTGAGGGTCTGGTTGTAAAGTCAGCAATCCATCAGCGCCGAGCTGGTTAACGCCACAACCAACATTAATGCCGCTTTGGCGGTCACACAATGTACGCGCCAGCCTGACAAGTTCGCCAGTCTTTAACAATAATGGCTGACGCGCATCGCCGATCATGACAAAATCATTGCCGGAGCCGTGGCATTTGGTGAACCCAAGTTGCATAATAGGTTAGTGTCGGGAATACTGCCCGCAGCTGAATTAGTACTGGCGTCCTGATTAGCGCCAAACAGTTTTGGCTGGCTAGCGAAAAGCCGCTCATCATAGCGCCATTGCAGGCCGAAAACAACGTATGCATGATAAAATTACGCCGATTTCTCCAGCGTTTTGCGGCAGTATGAAAACGCTGCACATATAAGCCAAAAACGGTTGGGGCTATTGGAGCAAATAAAAGCGAACGCGTCAGACATTCTGCTCTTGCAAGGTAGCGAAGGCAGTGCCTTGTCAGCCTTTCGCGCCCAGTCTCTGCTGGAAAGACTGCAGGTAATAGTGCCGCAAGCGCAGCAGCTGGAGGCACGCTTCCTTTATTTTGTTGCCTGGCGTGGCAAGGATTCGCCCGGCGACCCTACGCCAACCAACGTCTTGCCAAGGATGCAATCAATCGAACGATTGTCGCATCTACTGACAGCCGAAGTTTGTGACGCTTCGCCCGCCCGCCAAGGTGACTCAGCCAGCGAAATTCTGATAACACCACGCCCTGGCACCATATCACCCTGGTCATCACGAGCTACTGATATTGCCCGCAACTGCGGTTTGTCCGGGCAGGTCGAGCGTATCGAACGCGGCATCATCTATCGCATCTCTGCCTTATCCGGCAGTCTCAACGCCAGCCAAGCGGGGCAATTGGCTCCGTTGCTTTATGACCGCATGACAGAGGCGCAATTGCCTGGACGCGAAGCGCTAGTAAGCTTGTTCGAACATGGACAACCAGCGCCGATGCAAAGCATTCACATTCTCGGAAAGAACGGGCTCCAGGAGCTGGAAGAAGCTAACCGGCGTTTGGGACTGGCCCTGTCGACGCAGGAAATATACTATCTGTTGGATTTATTCAAGGTTGCGGAACGCGACCCGACCGATGTAGAGTTGCTAATGTTTGCGCAAGCCAATTCCGAGCACTGCCGACACAAAATATTTAACGCTGAGTGGGTTATAGACGGCTTGCCGCAAGACGATTCACTGTTTGGCATGATCAGCACAACACGCGACGCCCAACCGGACGGGTGCATAGTTGCCTACGCCGACAACGCGGCTGTCATTGAAGGTTCGCCCCTGCAGCGTCTATATTCATCACCACGCGGTTACAGATTTAACCCGGAGCTTACACATCTTGTCGCCAAGGTAGAAACGCACAACCATCCGAGCGCCATCTCGCCATTCCCGGGTGCGGCTACCGGCGTCGGCGGTGAGATCCGTGACGAAGGTGCAACTGGACGTGGCGCACGACAGAAGGCCGGTTTGTGTGGTTTTGCCGTTTCCAACTTGCGTATTCCTGGCGCCAGCCATGCCTGGGAACATGATCATGGCAAACCAGAGCACATCGCTTCGGCGTTGTCTATCATGCTCGAAGCGCCGATCGGCGCTGCCAATTTCAACAACGAATTCGGTCGCCCCAACCTGGCCGGGTTTTTCCGCAGCTACGAGCAAGCGGAGCCGTCCGGGCAGGCGAATGAAGACGTGCATACGCGTGTTCGAGGCTATCACAAGCCGATTATGCTTGCCGGTGGAGTCGGTTCTATTGTCTCTGCTCACTCCCTCAAGGCAGAGCAATTGCCGACAGGAGCGCTACTTATTGCCCTGGGAGGGCCGAGTATGCTGATTGGGCTGGGTGGTGGAGCTGCCTCGTCGCAAGCTTCCGGCGCCAATACCGCCGAACTGGATTTTGCCTCTGTACAGCGCGGGAATCCGGAAATGCAGCGCCGCGCTCAAGAGGTTATCGAACAATGTGTAGCGCTTGGGGAGAGCAATCCGATTCTCTCCATTCACGATGTTGGTGCCGGAGGTTTTGCCAATGCGTTTCCGGAGCTGGTGCACGGCGGGAGAGTAGGGGCGAGCTTCCAGTTGCGTCGGTTACCAGTGGAAGAGCCTGGCATGTCACCTGCCGAAATTTGGTGCAACGAGTCGCAGGAACGATACGTACTGGCTGTTGAGCCGAAAAGGTTGCAGGATTTTGATGCTCTCTGCCGCCGCGAACGTTGCCCTTACGTCGTCGCCGGGGAGAGCACCGAAGATGGACGCCTACTACTGGGTGATACGCACTTCGATAACCAGCCGGTGAATATGCCGCTGGAACAATTACTCGGCAAGCCGCCACGCATGAAATGTATAGCCCGGCGCCCGCCACAGCGAGATTATGCCACCATGGCTTTGGATGATATTGATCTAAAGAGCGTGGCGCTACGAGTTTTGTCGCTACCTGCTGTGGCTGACAAGTCCTTCCTGATTACTATTGGCGACCGTAGTGTTGGTGGACTTACAGCGCGTGACCAAATGGTAGGTCCCTGGCAAGTGCCGGTGGCTGATGTGGCGGTGACGCAAGCCGGTTACCGTGATGTACACGGTGAAGCTTTTGCAATCGGCGAGCGTACGCCGCTGGCAGTGCATGACGCCCCTGCTTCTGGCCGCATGGCAGTGGCCGAGGCGTTGACCAACCTGGTAGCGGCTGATATAGGCGAACTAAAAAACGTCAAGTTTTCTGCCAACTGGATGGCAGCTTGTGGCGAGCCAGAGGAGGACGCACGTCTATACGATACAGTAGCGGCCGTTTCAGAATTGTGTATCAAGCTGGGCATAGCTATTCCAGTTGGTAAGGATTCACTCTCAATGCGTACCGTATGGCAGGATGATGAAGGCAAGAAAAAGGAGGTTGTATCTCCTCTGTCACTGATTATCAGCGCATTTGCACCAGTGGTTGATGTGAGACGCACACTAACTCCTCAACTCCAATGCGATGAAGAAGCAACCGATCTTCTGCTGATTGACCTTGGACGAGGGCGCCTGGGCGGTTCGGCGCTGGCACAAGTTTGCAACGACAGCAACGATGCGCCGCCGGACGTGGACAACCCAAAGCAACTCGCTGCTTTATTTGCCGCAGTACAGCGTCTGCAGCGCGCTAACTTGTTGCTTGCATCGCATGATCGTTCAGATGGCGGTCTGTTTGTAGCAGCCTGTGAAATGGCCTTTGCTGGCCATTGCGGGTTGACTATCGACCTTGACGGATTATGTCATCAGGCACGGCAGGGTGACATTGATGGGGAAGAAAAAAAATCGCGACTGCTGGCCGGAGTTGATAATGAACATGTATTACGCGCCCTGTTCAATGAGGAGACAGGCATTCTGCTACAGATTCGTAGCTGTGAACGCACAGCGGTGACTTCTGTACTGCGCGAGTTAAATTTGCCCTATCATTTTATTGGTGCTCCTAATCAGCGTGACGAAATTTGCGTCCTGCATAACTCTCGCAAGAGTTTTACCATGCGGCGTGCTCAATTACAGCAGGCGTGGGCGAGTACCAGCTACCAAATAAAGGCCTTGCGTGACGATTCGCAATGCGCAATGGAAGAATATGCCGCCATTCTTGATACTAAAGACCCAGGCCTGTCGCCGTTGCTGACCTTCGCTTTTATGCCGCCACCATCCACAGAGGAGCCAACTAGCCAGGAGGCCACGCCTGCCTTGTTGAAAGCGCGTCCCAAGGTGGCCATCTTGCGCGAACAGGGCAGTAACAGCCAGTTCGAAATGGCGGCCGCCTTTGAGCGCGCAGCTTTTCAACCGTTTGATGTACACATGAGCGAACTGATTGCAGGCGAAGTCATACTGGATGACTTTGCCGGTCTGGCCGCCTGTGGAGGTTTCTCGTTCGGTGACGTACTCGGTGCGGGGCGTGGCTGGGCCAGCAGCATTCGCTTCAACGAGCGATGCCGTGACGAGTTTGCCCGCTTTTTTGAACGTGGCGACAGCTTTGCGCTTGGCGTTTGCAACGGGTGCCAAATGCTCGCCCTGTTGCGCGACATCATTCCTGGTGCTAACAGCTGGCCACTTTTCAGGCGCAATCGCAGTGAGCAATTTGAGGCACGTTTGTCGCTGGTTGAAATCGCTGACAGTACTTCGATCTTTTTTGACGGCATGGCCGGAACTCGATTGCCGATTGCCGTTTCACACGGCGAAGGGCGAGCGGAGTTCGCCAGTAGCCGTGACGCCGCTTCGGCACTAGTTGCATTACGCCATGTGGACAATTACGGTCGTGTAAGCGGCAGCTATCCCAGCAACCCAAACGGTTCACCCGACGGCATTGCCGGCCTGACATCGCCTGACGGGCGCTTTACGATCATGATGCCTCACCCGGAGCGTGTAGTGCGTAATACACAACTTTCCTGGTATCCACCACAATGGCTGCATGAATTTGGCAACGACAGCCCCTGGTTGCAAATGTTCGTTAATGCACGTCACTTTGTCGGTCCCATGCAGGTCGGATGATTTCATCTGCATTACGTATTCGTAGATGCTGGGCGGTGTGCTTGCTGTTGAGCATAACTCTGGCCACGGTACTGGCCAGCAACGAAGGGCGCGCGGCGAAAAAAAAACCGGCTGCCAGCAGCAAGAACCTGTCACAAAAACAAAAGGATTTGCGCAAGCTGCGAGGTAAGCTTGAGGCGCTTCGTAAAGAAGTGGCGAGCAGCGAAGCAAAACGCGCCGACGTGTCACAAAGATTACGCACCGCTGAACGCAAGATATCCGGACTGCAGCGCGATCTACGCGAGTTATCGCAAAAGCGCGCCTTATTACAAGGTAACCTGCGTGGTATACAGCGAGAAGCATCATTGATGAACAAGCGCCTGTCGTCGCAGCAAAGGCAGCTTGGACAATTGATCCACAGACAGTACACGCAGGGCGAATTTGACACCCTGCAATTAATGCTCAACGGTAATGATCCGGCGCAGATGGCGCGTGACCTAGTTTATCTACAAGCCATTGCCAGGGCGAGAAGCCAGTTGCTGGAAGATATAGAGAAAACGTTGCAGCGAAAAAGGGCATTGGCCAAACGCGTTGGTAAGCAGGAGGCCAGTATTGCCATCGTGGAGCTACGGCAAAAAAAACAGGCTTCGGCGCTGGAATCGCAGCGCGTCGAGCGCAAGGAGGCGCTAAAGGAGATCTCCAGCAATATCAAGTCGAACCGGCGCAAGATAGGCGCCTTGGAACGGGACGAAAAAACCCTTACTCGTCTGATTAACAAGATCAACAAATTGATCGCTGAGCGCGCTGCCAGGGCACGTCGGGCGGCAGAGAAGCGAAAAAGGGAGCGCGAGCTGGCCAGAAAAAGGGGCAAGAAGCTACCTAAACAACTTGGCAAACTACCGAAGCCAATGGCATTTGGCGGCTCCTTTGTTCGCCTGAAAGGCAAAATGGGGGCGCCGACGCAAGGTAGAATTACTGGCCGCTTTGGCACCCGGCGTCGGGAGGGCAGCAATTGGAAAGGTATATTTATTCGAGCTAAACAAGGTGCGCCGGTACGTGCTGTAGCGCGCGGGCAGGTGGTTTTTGCTGACTGGATGCGCGGATTTGGCAACTTGTTAATAATTGATCATTCTGGGGGATACCTGACCGTTTATGCCAACAATGACGGTGTGTTGCGTCGTGAGGGAGACGAGGTACGAGGCGGTGATATCATTGCCAAGGTTGGTAATAGCGGAGGAAATCCTCAATTCGGTTTATACTTCGAAATCAGGTACAGGGGCAAAGTGCAAAATCCTCTAAGATGGATTCGTTGGCGCTAGCTATAGCTATAGCAAGGCCTGACAAAGTCGGTCGGTGCTGTTAATGGCATCTAGAAGGCACTGTAAATCATCAACTCCATTAAAGACCTATGAAAATATTCAAAAAACTCAGCACAATTGCCATCGCATTTGCGGTTGGGGTGCTTGTCAGCTTGCAATGGCCGGTTTTTGCCGAAAAGAACAGTCTGGAGAAGAAGACCGGCCTGCCGGTATCTGATTTACGCACATTTGCCGAAGTGTACAAGGCTGTCAAGGAAGGCTATGTTGAGCCGGTTAGCGATAAAAAAATGATAGCTAACGCCATCTCTGGCTTGCTGGCCAACCTCGACCCACACTCGGCCTATCTTAACGCTGACGCCTTCAAGGAACTGCAAGTCGGCACTCAAGGCGAGTTCGGTGGACTCGGTATAGAGGTCGGCATGGAAAATGGGCTGGTGAAGGTGATTTCTCCTATTGAGGACACTCCAGCCTTTCGCGCTGGTATTAAGGCCGGCGATCTGATTTTCAAGCTTGACGGTAAACCGGTAAAGGGCTTAAGCCTGACCGAAGCGGTAAAGCACATGCGCGGCAAGCCCAGCACATCCATTCGCCTTAGCATTCTACGTAAAGGAGAGGGTAAGCCGCTGGAATTTACCATAGTGCGAGAGGTCATAAGGGTGAAAAGCGTCAAGTCAAAAATGACGCATCCTGATTATGCCTATTTGCGCATTGTTCAGTTTCAGGAGTCAACGGTCAACAATCTGGTCAAACACCTCAAGCTGATTGATAAAAAAGGTATTCCAAAAGGCTTGATACTTGATTTGCGTAATGACCCTGGCGGCTTGCTCTATAGCGCTATTGGAGTTGCCAGCGCCTTTTTGCCGGAGGATAGACTGATCGTATCAACCGAAGGTCGCGTTTCTGACGCACAACAGAAGTTTCACGCCAATCCGCAAGCTTATGCTCGCGTCACGCGGCGTGACATTCTTGATGGCTTGCCAAGCTGGACCAAAACCGTGCCTATGGTGGTGTTGATCAATGCTGGTTCAGCCTCTGCCTCCGAAATAGTCGCAGGTGCCTTGCAGGACCATAAACGCGCCCCTGTCATGGGGGTGCGCAGTTTTGGCAAGGGATCGGTGCAAACAGTAATTCCTTTACGTGGTGGAGCAGGTATCAAGCTCACTACCGCGCGTTATTACACCCCTTCCGGTCGCTCCATTCAGGCGAAGGGCATTGACCCGGACTATGTTGTTAGCGAGAAACCAGAAGGCGGCAATCGTAGTGACTTGGCTGCGGTACGCGAAGCGGACTTGCAGCGCCATCTGGAAAACGGCCTTGAAGACGACGAAAGAGGATTGGTGCCAGAGAGCGCTATCAACGTTCAGGAAGCCAATGAAATTGAAGAAACGGAAAAGTGCGTATGCGATGACGGCAAAAGTGGCCGCAAGGCAAAAACCCCTGGCCGCCTGGAGTTTGCCTCGAAGGACGATTACCAGTTCCAGCAGGCTATGGCCTTCTTGCAAGGCAAATCAATTGCCCAAAGCAGGGTGAAGGCTGAACCCGAAAAGGAAACTAAATAGGGCTAACAAGGCGGGCACGCAACAAATCGTACTTAAAGCATGAAATTGCCTGACTCCGAGCTTTGCAAAGAACGTGAAATTATCTTTTCACAATTGCCTGTCGGGCAAGCCAGTGTGGCGCTGGATTTTCTGGCGGACTTTCAAAAGCTGGAAGCACGGCTAAGCGGAGAGCGCCACATCACTGTGTGTTATAACCTGCGTAACTACAACATGCAATTCCTGCTGGAGGCGCTGGAAAACGCCGGCTTTCACCTGGACAATTCGATTATGAGTCTGGTGATGCGTGCCCTGGCCATCTACACAGAGGAGGTACAGTCACACAACATTGAGATGCCGGAGCGTTTAATCAAAAAGAACGACGAAGCCTATGTGCGAGCTTGGGAACAACACCCACATGGAGACCACGACGATATCCCGCCGGAGTGGCGAGAATATCACTAGTTACGCTTAATTAGCTAACGTCCATCCGGCCATTTTGGTTGGCGCGGCAATTGCTGCGACCTCCCCAATAATCAACCCTTCTCAGTTAGATGAGAGCATATCGAGGATGGCTTCTCTCTCTTCCAGCAGCTCTCGCAAGGTGGCGTCCATCTTGTCACGCGAGTAATCGTCAATCTCAAGCCCCCGTATAATGGTGTATTTACCGTTGCGGCATTCACATGGGAGTCCGTACACAATACCTTCGGGAATGCCGTAAGAGCCATCTGACGGCACTCCCATGGTTACCCAGTCATCAGCGCCCAAGACCCAGTCGTGCACGTGATTTATGGCTGCATTGGCAGCCGAAGCAGCAGAAGAAAGACCCCGGGCTTCTATGATTGCCGCGCCTCGTTTGCCTACGGTTGGCAAAAAGACATCGTTGTTCCAGACATCATCATTAATTAACTCTTTAATGTTTTTGCCATCGGCTGTACAAAAACGGTAATCGGCATACATTGTGGGTGAGTGGTTGCCCCAGACGATCAGTTTGCGCAAACTGGCAACCTGATAGCCGGACTTTGCCGCAAGCTGGGACAAAGCTCGGTTGTAGTCGAGCCTTAACATGGCGTGATAATTTGCCGGATCGGTGCGGCCTACCTTTTTGGCCGCTGCGGCGGCGATTAAAGCATTGGTGTTGCATGGATTGCCAACCACCAGTACGCGTACTTCTTCTTTTGCGTTTTCAGCGATAGACTTGCCCTGGATGGTAAATATCTGACCGTTGGCACTTAGCAAATCCGAGCGTTCCATGCCTGGACCACGCGGTCGCGCACCTACTAGTAAGCAAATATCTGCATCCTTGAAGGCAACGTTAGGGTCATCGCTTGCGAAAACGCCTACAAGGTTTTTGAAGGCGCAATCCTGCAGCTCCATTATTACTCCCTCGCACGCTTTTTGCGCCTGAGGCAAGTCCAGCAGTTGCAGTATTACCGGTTGATCTTTGCCCAGCATCTCACCAGATGCAATACGAAAGAGCAGCGCATAACCTATCTGTCCAGCAGCACCTGTAACAGATACTCGCATCGGTGCTTGGGGCATATTATTGTTCTCCGTCAAAATGTTGGTCAGGTGGTCACTGTAAGTGTGTGGGCGATGTTAAGTTCCAGGACCCATACTGTCAAGGAGGAGCTGAAGCTTGTAAGGGCAAAGTTGTAATGTCCCCTTTGAGCAAGGTAGAAATGTCCCCTTTTTTATCAGGGAAGGCTATTTCAGTGAGCGAGGGGAAGTTATTGACGAGCGAACGGGAGCGGGAGCGTCATCGGTTAATTAAGTTGATTGCAGATGGTCGGATGCGTCAGCGGGATGCGGCGTTACGGTTGGAGATATCGGTCAGGCAAGTCAAGCGATTGCTGCGCGCCTGGCGCGTATCTGGAGCGGCAGGTTTGGTGTCGAAGCGGCGAGGTCAGCCCTCCAACAATCGACACGCGCCTGAATTCAAGGCATTGGTGTTATCGCGAATAAAAGCGCCAATGACTTTTTACCAACGTATTTAAAAAACGCACAATCAGCGCTTTGCGGTCAAAGCGCGTGACCCTGAAGATGCTCATGACAGCTATGAGGGCAGCACAACTGACTTGCGACGCATTTGCGGCATTCAGCATCAGCGAACCCTGACGAAAGACTTGGTCATCTCCTTTCGCGGCCAACGCTACATCCTGCAAACAGGGGGCAACCCCTGCTATGCCTTACGCAAGCAACGCATCACCGTCGTTGAATATGAACACGGGGCAATTGAGTTGCGTCACAACGGGCAAACGCTCGCTTACCGGGTCTTTGATAACAGCAAGGAGGCCAATAATCCCAGTGATGAGAAGTCGCTCAACGCCAGGGTAGATACAGCCGTATCGCTTCGCAAGTCCAGACATATACCCCCGGACAATCACCCCCGGAAAAAGTTCAGGCTGCCCGGTTCATCGCAACCA
>Ga0209562_1000127_pt1 | contig 34808 bp, 27 predicted proteins | sample WorMetvacBELIZE2_FD_187399 | JGI IMG/M metagenome (GOLD analysis project Ga0209562, IMG submission 187399) | Marine gutless worms symbiont microbial communities from Max Planck institute for Marine Microbiology, Germany - Olavius vacuus BELIZE.2... | ecosystem: Host-associated > Annelida >... | reverse complement strand
ATATAAAATGTAAAAATCAAAATGAAAAATGACAATGAAAAATAAAAAATCTCTGGTTTCTATTAATAAAATCCTCCACAATTTTACATTTTAATATTTGATATTTGATTTTTCCCCATGACCCCCTCATCACTCAGCGGTATTTGGACTTTTTTTCTTTCACGCATTCGCGTGGCATGCCTGCTGATTTTTATTTTTACGGCGTGGGGTTTGGTGGGTTATCATAGTATTCCGCGAGAAAGTACCCCCGATGTAGAAATTCCCGTGGTGGTAGTGACGACTGTTTGGCCAGGTGCCTCCCCTTTAGATATAGAGCGACTAATTACCGATCCGATCGAACGCCAAATCGCCTCAGTGGAAAAAATTTCTAGATACGAATCGTCTTCGAAAAATACTTTTTCGGTCATTTCGATTGAGTTCGAAAGTGGCAGTGATATGGATAAAAATCTGCAGAATATCAAAGAAAAAGTAGACATCGCTAAGCCAGATTTGCCGTCAGACTTACCTGATGAGCCCACGGTAATCAAGGCAAATATTTCCGCGATTCCAGTATTAACATTAGCCTTGGGTGGTGATTTAGGACTGTCGGAACTGCGTCGAATTACAGAAGCGTTGGAAGGAGACTTAAAAAACATCGAGGGCGTAAAAGAAGTAAATATTTTAGGTGTGCCCGAAGAAGAAATTCACATTTATTTGAATCCTACCGCACTGGAGGTGTACAAAATTTCTGCCGATACGGTGATAAATGTACTGCGTTCAGCGCACGCTGAAATTCCATTGGGTGATTTATCGATCGAGGGAGAAACCGTGGAAGTACGATTGAACGCTAAGCTCGATTCCGCGAAAAAATTATTAGAAACCCCCATTCAATTTTCGGAAGGAAAAACCGTTTTTTTGCGCGATATTTCTACCGTCATGGATGAGTATGCCGAAAAAGAAGTCGATACATTATTTTCTACGGGAAAAAATGCCGTGCCCATTATTCAAATAAATATAACCAAATCGGATGTAAAAACCGACATTACACGAATTGTGGAAGAGGCCTATGCCCTACTCCAAAAAAAATATGACGACGGCACTATCCCTTCCAGTGTAAGCATAAAACCCATTTGGGATGGCGCCACTGATGTGCGGAAAAGTTTAGATAATTTGGTCGGCAATGGCATGCAAACCGTGGTGCTGGTTTTTTTATCGCTGTTGATTTTTTTGGGTCCACGCGAGGCGGTGCTATCGTTGATGGCGTTGCCCATTATCGTACTTATTTCGATTGGGATACTGTATGCCATTGGTGAAAGCTTTAATTTCCTATCGCTTTTTGCGCTGATTTTGACAGTGGGAATGTTGGTGGATAACACAATTGTGATGACCGAAGGCATTTCGGAAAATGTGTTTTCAAAAAAAATGTCGGTGATAAATGGTATCACTCAAGCGTTGGTAGATTTTCGGTATCCGTTGATCGTGGGAACACTCACCACCGTGGCCGCCTTCGTACCGATGGCATTTTTTATCGGGGGTGTTTCGGGACAATTTATCCGCGTGATTCCCGTAGCTGCCAGTATTGTAATGACGGTTTCAATTATCGTTTCGCTATTTATATTACCGGTTTTGGCGATGCTCTTTTTCCGGCTTTTTCCGTCAAAAACTGGTCACGATGCACGGATTTTCGAAGTTTTCCGAAAATTTTATGAGCGCACCGCTGCCAAAATTTTTCCTTCCAAAATAAAACGGCACATCAGTATGATAGTGGTAGTATTGCTAATGCTTTTTTCACTGGCGCTTATTCCGTTGGGATTGTTGAAAATTGAAGTATTTCCTGCCGGAGATTATGACTATTTTACCCTGACGGTCGAAAATCCAAAAGGTACTTCACGGAAAGAAACTGAGCGCCTTATTCCAATCCTAGAATCGATAGTGCAACCAAAAATGAAGTCCAACAGCGATGATGGGGAAATCACACAATACACTATAACCGTCGGACAGCGATCGGTGTACGATCCAGAGGTTCAAAACGGGCTCGATAATTCTCCAAGCGACGAAGTCTTAGGGTTAAAAATTGACCTTACTTCGCAATACGATCGAAAAAAATCCGCGGAAAATATCGCCGATGAAATCGAAGCAGTAGTGCAAAAAAAACTACCAAAAAACGCGGAATTAATTATGGGAACCATAGACCCCGGGCCCCCTGGTGGTAGTAGTCCAGTCGAGGTTCGACTATCAGCAAAAAATTACGAACACTTGCAATCAAAAGTGCAAACCATGCGCGAAAAAATGGAGCACATTCAGCTCTCATCTGGTGCGCGCTTAAAAGCCGTGAGTGATAATTTGGGAGAAAAAACTCCACAAATCACCTGGGATATTTCCACGGAAAAATTATCGCGATACCAACTTTCTTCTGCGCAAATTATCGGAACATTAAGAACCGCATTAACGGGAAGCACTGTGTTTAATATCAACCGCGATGGGGATGAAGTCGCGGTAAAAGCGCGGATTGATTTTGACCACGCACGCGAGTGGACCACGCCCGAAGGGCTAGATCGCCTGGCCGAAATTCCCATTATCACGCCGATCGGTTCGGTCGTTCGATTGGGGGATGTGGCAGAGGTAAATCTAACAAATTCTAATTCGGTAATTCGTCATCGAGACGGAAAGCGCTCGGTGGTAATTTCCGCGAAAATTGACGGCAGGGCTACTGCCAAAGAATTTGATAATGCATTGCAACAGGCATATGAAACACTTACCAAATTACCGGGTGATGAATTTAAAATCGGAGGTGACAGTGAAGAATCGGTACGATTGGTAAAAGAAATGGGCATCGCCATGATGGTGGGCCTGGCTTTTATTTTTATATTATTGGTATGGCAATTTGACTCGTTTGTGCAGGCGGTTGTTATTACGCTCACGGTTCCACTGTCATTGATGGTGGTGTTTTATGGTTTTACGTTTTCGGGTATTTCAGTCGGATTTCCAACCATGATCGGTATTGTCGCACTGGCAGGAATTATCGTTAATAATTCGATTCTGTTTATCGATCGGTATAATTATCATTTTCAGTCGGGTATGGAGCGATTCGCTTCGATTGTGCTGGCTGGGAAAGAACGACTGCAACCCATTACCCTTACTTCGATGACGACTGTGTTGGGCTTATTACCGTTGCTCCTTTCGGATCCTATTTGGAAATGGGTTAGTGCGACGATTATTTACGGTGTATCAGTTTCGGTGGTGATTACGTTGTTTGTTATTCCTATATTTTTAATTTCCGCGGAATTGTTTTTTGAAAAACAATTACAAAAATTTACAAAATCGTAAAAACATATCACCCCACGTAGAGACGTACTGGCAGTACGTCTCTACCAAACAAACGATCCCATAGAATTTATTTCAGTATTCCACGACCAATCACAACTCCGATCGTAGTGACTGTAATTGCTTCTGGTTCAAAACATTTAAAAGCGCCTCATCGTCCGCTTTTCGAATATCTCCTACACTACCAAAAGTTTGCAGTAATTTTTTTTTCGTGGTGGGACCAATGCCAGATATTTCATCGAGCACGGATTTTTTCGCAGATTTTTCTCGTACGCTACGGTTAAAAGTAATGGCGAATCGATGAGCTTCATCCCGAATTCGCTGTAATAATTTTAGCGCTGGTCTACTGTGCGGAATACGAAGCGGTTCAGATTTTTCGGGGAAAAAAACTTCCTCTTCTTTTTTTGCTAAACCGATAAATAATTTTTTTCCATTTAATCGATATTTTTTAAGTGGTTTTTGCAAAGCATCAAAAGCCTCCAGCGCTGCCGATAGTTGCCCCTTTCCTCCATCGATAATTATCAAATCTGGCAAAGAATCTCGAAATTTTTTTTTCGCAATTTTTCCTTCTGGTGGTGCAAATCGTCGGGAAATTACCTCGGCCATGGAAGCAAAATCATCAATTTTTCCCAGCGGTAAACTTTTTATATGATATCGTTTGTATTCTGATTTTTTTGGTTCTCCGTGTAAAAAAATAATCCCCGATGCTACCGTCGCCATGCCCGAAAAATGAGAAACATCATAACACTCGATACGGGTTAATGGTTTTTTTCGTTGGAGTGCCTTTGCCAAATCTGGTAGGGATAAAGAAAAAACTTCCGCATGAGACATGGCCTCGATGTTGGAGGTGTGACAAAAATTTTCTGCGGATTTTTTTGCCAAATCCAATATGGCTTTCTTGTTACCTTTTTGTGGGTAAAAAAATTTTATTGTGCCGGTGGAAGCGATTTTTTCTTGCCAAAAATTTATAAGCCGACCTTCGTTTTCTAGTGCTTCGGGCAGGGCAATTACATTGGGCAAATCGGTCACCCTCGGATACCAATCGATAATAATTTTTTCCAGTATCTCCGCGTCGGTTTCGAAATGCTGGGCGCTAAATTCGATCTCATTTTGATCGATCCATTTACCTCCACGAAAAGAAATTCGAACCAAAAAAACACGGTCTTTTTGACGGAAAAAATTTAAAAAATCCCCGTTTATTTTTTCTTCAAAAATAATGCGCTGTTTTTCGGAAGAAGTGAGTATGGACTGCAACGTGTCACGGGTTTTTGCTGCCGCTTCAAAATTTTTTTTCTCCGCAAATTTCGTTATTTTTTCTCGCAATATTTTTTCGATTTCCGTGGTGTTTCCTCGCAAAAATTTTTTCATCATCCCCACGCTTTCTCGATATTCCTCTGGCGTTTTAAATTTATTTTTTACCAGCAGTGGATAGTAGTCGTCACTGGGGCGTACCATCCGAATTCCAAAAAATTTTTGACAAAAACGAGCGAGATTTCTGGTAGCCTTGGTATTTGTTTTGGGGCCAAAATAAGTGCCACTACTTTTGGTATCAATGCGTCGAGTGATTTCCATCTTGGGTTCCTGGTCACCGGTGACATGGAGATACAAAAAATTTTTATCATCGCGGAGTTTTACATTATAGCGAGGAAGTTTTTGTTTGATGAGCTCATTTTCGAGTATGAGGGCTTCGTTTTCATTATTCACTTTTTGCGTTTCGATGCGCGAAATTTTCTTGGTCATTACTTTAGTTCGCTCTGATTCATGCTCTTTTTGAAAATACGAACTCACCCGTTTCCGCAGATTTTTTGCCTTTCCAACATATAAAAGCTGATCTTCTGAATCATAGAATAGATAACACCCCGCATCGACAGGGATTTTTTTAGGATTAAATGAAAACATTTTTTCCGCCTTTTTTTTCACAAAAGAATTATAGGAAACACGGAAAAACTACACTTTTTTTAAAAATTTTTACATTTTTTTCTGCAAAAAATAAAAGAAAATTTATACGCACGCGAAAAACTTTTTCCGTGTTTTTTATGGGAAAATCTAAAAAATCCGAGAAATATTTATTCCTTGAGGCCGTCAGTATTACTGGAAATATTGGTTTCGGCAGTTGCCATCGAGCGAAGTTCGGCATCTTCTGGAGCGAGACGAAAAGCATCCGAAGCGTTTATTTTTCCTCCTTGTATTAAAAACTTTAAATACTGTGGCATGGCAATCATCCCTTCATTGCGATGGGTTTCTATGGCCGTCGGGATTTGAAAAGTTTTTTTCTCCCGAATCATATTACCGATGGCATAGTTATTAAACAGTACTTCAAAAGCGGGCACCAGGCCTTTTTCTCCGTCTTTTTTTGGGAGCAAACTTTGCCAAAGACAACATCGCAAAACTTCCGAAAGCTGAAACCGAATTTGATCTTGTTTTTCCGCGGAAAACATACCAATAATTCGGTTGATCGTTTTGCTCACCCCGCTGGTATGAAGTGTAGAAATAACTAGTGATCCTGTTTCAGCAGCGGTCAGGGCCATGGTAATCGTTTCAGCGTCGCGCATTTCTCCAAGCATGATTACATCAGCACTTTGACGCAATGTAGAACGCATAGCGGTTTGGAAATTTTTGGCATGTACACCTATTTCTCGCTGCTCGATAAGAGAATTTTTGTGATGATAAATAAATTCGATGGGATCCTCGATGGTAATAATGTGCCGATTTTGCTCCTTGTTTATCAAATCGATCAACGAAGCTAATGTAGTGGTTTTTCCACTTCCCATGGCCCCGGTTACCAAAATGAGTCCATTGGCATATTTGACTACTTTTTTTAGTGACTCGGGTATTCCCAAGGATTCAAAAGAAGGAATAGCACCGGGGACGTATCGAAAGGCAATCGAAACTCCCGAAAGTTGCATAAAAACATTTATACGAAATCTCCCAATCCCATCAATGGTGATGGCCATATCGAGTTCTTGATTTTCGCGGAAAAAATTATTTTCCACTTCTCCCAAAATAGTGCTGAGATAGGCTTCGATGAAAATTGTAGCACACGGAGATTGTTTGGGAAAAAAGAGTGTTTTTCCGTCTTGTTTGTAGGCTGGAGGAACGCCTGGAGCCAAGAAAACGTCCGAAGATCCTATTTCTACAGCTTTTTTTAACAATACCCCTACTTGCTTTTTAGCGTCTTGGGGTGAAAAATTGTCCATATTTTTTGTATTTAATCTCTTTTTAGTATAAAATAAACTAATGTTATTTAAAAAGAAAATATTTTCGACTTTGTGTTTTTTGGGATTGTTTTTTGCCATCAGTGGCACCTCTCTGGCTCAAAGCCATTTCACCCCAGTATCGACGCAAGAGCCTTGTAAAAATTTTTTAGGGGAAGATGGATATAGGGACGCATCCGGAAAATGCGTGGTATTCCAAAATCAATCCGTCCCATTTGAGCTAGAAAATAATATTCTTTCTCTCTCCCCCTCCCTCCCCGTAGGCAAAGGCTGCAGTAAGGATGGAAAGGCAGGAACGTGGAATGAATCGGGGGTGTGTATCATAAGGCCACCATCTGAGAAAAAATCAGAAATACTGCAAATTCCGACAACAGCATCATCACAAGTATTACTAAAAGACCTCTTCCCCGGCAGGGGCCAACAAGGTATCTCTGGCGTAAAAGAAACTAATAAGCTTATTTTGGATTTTATACCTAATATTGTTTCGGTAGCCCTTAAATCGATAGCTATTGTTTTTCTAATAGCTCTTATCTTGGCAGGAGTTAGATTTATAAAGGCCGACGATGAAGAGGAGGGGCTAGAAAAAGCAAAAAGATGTTTGTTTTATGCTATTGGAGGTATTGTTTTTGTTTTGTCTTCCTACAGTATTATAAAAATTATTATCGCTGTTTTTACCTAATTTTCTAATGTCACTCTTTATTCGATTATCGCTACTGGTTACCTTTTTGGGATTTTTATTTTTTATCCCATCGTCATCACACGCTACCAGCGATGGAGTTACAAGCCTAGAGCAGATTCTTTCAGAATCCATCACCGTTGATGGAGGCGGTCAGTTTGATGGATTGGGAGCTTTGGGTTTACCACATATAGACAATAAAAATATCAGTAGCCAAGAAAAGGGAGCTGAAACGATCGTTATTTTTCTTCGAAGAGTTGCTGATAGTTTGGCGATGTTGTTGGGAGCAGTGGCGATTTTTTTTATTGTTATTAATGCCAAACGGATTGTTTTTTCTCTCGGTGCAGAAGAAAAAATAACCCAAGCCAAAACCAATATTGCTTGGGCACTTGGTGCCTTGTTGGTAGTGGTTTTTAGTTATGTTATTGCCAATAGTATGATAAACAGCGTGTATAAAATAGGAGGGACACCAGAATCTATGTCTGGACCGGCGGGAAATTTGGCACCCGCGCAACAGCAACAACCAAATGGAAAAGTTCCCCAAAAATCCTCTAAAAACAATAATAGTTCATCATCTATGAAAAATAGCAGTGACAAATGTTATTTTGATATACAAAAAATAGATGGTCGCTATGGAACCGAGACGAAACGAGCAGCGGAGTGTGATTCAGAACTAGCTGGCAAGCATGGACTTGAGGTTGGTAATTCAGACTCTCGCTATCGATCTACAAATACGGGCTATGGAGGGAAAATAGACTCTCAGGTAAAAGATTTTCAGCAAGCATTTAAAGATAATTTCCAAAAGAAAAAATAATAATTTTACCAACTTTATACATGCGCTACATCATTCGAAAAATTCCAGCCTGGGCTGTACCACGAATGCGTCGGTCTGTACAACGACCAAAAAAATCTGGTGGATTTAAAAAACTACTGCTTTTTTTTGGAATTATTTTTCTCCTTTTTTGGGGCGGAATCCTCAGCTATCATCACGACAAAACGATGGGGTACCTCTATTTTATCACAGGAAAAATTGGCATTACCGATATCAATAATTACGACACCGAACAAAAAACGGAATTTGTAAAAAGACAGGCAGAAGAAGTTTTCGGTGAAAAAATTTCTCAGGTAGACCTACAAAATAATGAATACGCAGAGGTGATTTTCAAAAGCGGACTAATATTAAAAGTACAACTTCGTGATGCTTTTGATGAACAAATGGCTCTGCTTCGTAGTGCCAAACCATATGTATCGCAAATCAAGGATCAATTTAAAACCATCAACACTTCGGGGCTAAAAATGTTTTTGAACGAGGTCAAAAAAAATCCCGTACTGAGTCCGACGACTTATTAAAGGAATAGATGGAAGATGGATAGTTAGATCAAAAACTGTTAGTGGTTAGCTGTTGGCTAATAGCTTTTTTTATATTTTGTATTGCCATTCCTGCCTACCAAAATAGCTTAAGTTAAGTATTCTTTCAGTAGGTAGGTTACATTTTGATTTTTGCATTTTTAGTTCTATATGGCCGACCGCTAATAGCTTCTTATCTTTTTATCTAATTATCTAACCATCTAATATCTATCTCCCCTTGCCTTTTTCCCGTATTCCATTAGTTTCTCGGCATGTGTTTTTTATATCGGCATTTTGTAAAACCTTTTTTGTGGATACCTATAATTTTTATTAGTTTTTTGGCGACAACGACTTTCTACATTTTTTCTTTTTATGATGACAAACCAGAACCAAAAAATTTTGGAGTAGTGTTTGGAGCGGCAGTTTGGCGGGATGATATCCCCTCTCACGCTCTTTATGATCGAGTAAAAACAGGGATCGATTTATACCACCAAGGGGTGATAAAAAAACTAATTTTTTCTGGCGGTCCTTCTAAATACGGAGCGCACGAAACAGATGTGATGGAAAAAATAGCCCTCAAAAACCATGTCCCAAAAAAGGCAATTCTCACTGACTATGAAGGTCACGACACCGCTTCTACTATTGAAAATTTAGATCCCAAAAAAACGTATTTGTTTATTTCCAACGATTTTCATCTGGCACGTATTGCAGTTATTGCGCGAAAAAATGATTTTTTAGATTTTTCGTGGATGCCAGCCGTGCATCACGGTGGTCGATACCAAGAAGAATGGTATTATATCATCCGAGAAATTTTTGGGGTTTGGTTTTATTTTTTATTTGGATAATTTTTTTGTATGAGTTTTTTGGGCATTGATTATGGACAAAAATTTTGTGGTATCGCCTGGTCACCGGATGGCGTGACCGTTTTGCCGTTACAGATTATAAAAACAGAAATTTTCCCCGATGCCTTGATTGCCCTCATCGCAGAAAAAAAAATCACAACCCTGGTGTGGGGCATGCCAAAAAATATAGATGGAGAAAAAAACCCATTGGGGAAAAAAATCCAATTGCTCGGAAAAAAATTTTCCACGGAAAATTTTTTTATCGATGAAAAACTTACCTCTCGTATTGCTCGAGAAAATACCTCTTCCTCATCAAATCGAATAGATGATCTGGCCGCAATGGAAATTTTAAAGTCTCATTTAAACACACAAATATTCTAATGAATTGCGAAAAACTCCGCCACTGGACTCAGAAAAAATCCATCCCCCAAAGACTGCTTTTGGTCGGAAATAGCGCATTACAAGAAGCTATTTCTTTGGCTGCAATACTACAAAATACCGAGGAAAAAAATATTTCCTCTGGCATTGAAGCTGATGTGCTTCTGGTTTCCGACCAGGGCGAAAGCTTCAAAGTGGGAGAGAACGACATCGATGAGACATTGGGGCCTACTGCCAGATTTTTACCATATTGGTTTTCTAAAACGCCTGTATCCCCATATCGCATCGTTATTCTGGAAAATTTTGATCGAGCAACCAATGCCGCTCTAAATGCTTTGTTAAAAATTATCGAAGAACCGCCCCAAAAAGGAATTTTTATTGCTACTACCAAAAATCCGTATCGACTCCCAAGCACCATTTTATCACGCATGAATTTGGTTTTTTTGTCTTTGGAGTCGGAGGGAAAAGATGAAACAGCGGAAAAATTTTTGACGCAAAAAAATATATTAGATGCGTTTTCTTTTTTATCAGGACTTGGAAAAGATTTCAAAAAACAGGCTGAAAAAGAAGGGAATTCCGCGCAAAATCTTTGGAAGCATTTTACAAAAAATCTCCTTATTTCAGTTCGAAAAAATCCCGCCTTTTTCCCTTTTATAGCAGATTTTTGGGAAGCGTACGAGGCCGTAGAACGAAACCAAAATCCACTTTTTTGTTTAGAGCGATTAGCAAAAAAAGTATTTGTCTAAATTTTCGTAGAAAAACTTCTCATTCATTTGACCATAATTATCATGCCACCATGAAGCGAGCACTTATTTCTGTTTCCGATAAAGCCGGCATTGTAGATTTTGCAACATCATTGCAAAACTTGGGTTTTGAGCTGATTTCTACTGGAGGTACGTATAAATTATTGCGAGAAAAGGGGGTGAAAGATCTCCGCGAAATTTCGGAATTTACTGGATTCCCCGAAGGCTTGGGTGGACGCATAAAAACACTTATCCCACAAATTTTTGGCGGTATTTTATACCAGCGAGGTAAGGCTGATGATGAAGCGTTTGTCGCGGAAAATAATGTGCAAAATATCGATTTGGTGGTGGTAAATTTGTATCCATTCAAAGCGGCGTATGAAGACGTGAAAAAAAGTTTTGCGGAAAAAGTAGAACAAATCGATATTGGTGGTCCAAGTATGATTCGTGCCGCGGCAAAAAATTACAAATTCTGCGCCCCGATTGTGGATTCATCTGATTATGCAACCGTGTTGCAACAGTTAGAATCGGGTGATTTAGATTTAGAATTCCGCGAAAAATTGGCCACAAAAGTTTTTGAAATGACGGCGTGTTACGATCTTTTGATCGCAAAATTTTGGGCCGAAAATACCAAAAAAACCGAAGTCGACGGCGCACTCCGATATGGAGAAAATCCGCATCAAAAAGCTGTTACACTGCGCGATCCGTTTACGAATGGCGCCAATTTAATTTCCGCGGAAATTTTAAACGGCAAACCCCTTTCGTACAACAATTTAAATGACACCAACGCCGCATTAGAATTGGCCATGATGTTTGATGAACCGTTTGCTGCCATCATCAAACACGCTACGCCGTGTGGGGCTGCGATTGGTTCCGATATTTGCGATGCGTTTACCAAGGCTTACGAGGCCGATTCCCTTTCCGCTTTTGGTGGTATTATTGCACTCAATCGTACGGTGGATAAAAAAACCGCGGAACGCATCACCGGTTTTTTTAATGAAGTCATCATCGCTCCCGATTATGATGCTGATGCGCTGGAAGTGCTCCGCACCAAACCCAATGTGCGCGTGTTAAAAATCGCGGATTTTTCGGCAACGGGCGACTTTGGTATCCGTCGAATTCGAGGTGGATTATTGTTGCAAGATTTAGATTTGGTATTGCCTGATTTCAAAAATCTGTCCGTGGCGACCAAAACCGAACCCACCGAAACCGAAAAAAAAGATGCAGAAATCGCATGGAAATTGGTAAAAATTGTAAAATCCAACGCCATTGTGGTAGTAAAAAATGGTGTGATGGTGGGCAAAGGCGGCGGACAAACCTCACGAGTAGAGGCGATGGAAATCGCGCTTGGTCATGCGGGAGAAAAAGCACAAGGCGCCGTGGTGGCATCGGACGCATTTTTTCCATTTCCTGATGCGGTCGATTTAGCGGGAAAAAGCGGAATTTCCGCGATTATTCAGCCCGGCGGTTCCAGAGGTGATGATGCAGTTTTTGTCCGTACCGATGAGCTCAATATAGCCATGATGTTAACCGAAATGCGCGGATTTTTACACTAAAGATGACAAGTAAAAAGTTGCGAGTTGCAGGTTGTAAGCCTTTAAGAAATTATAAATTCTAAGTCTATCACTTTTTCTTTCCTTTAGATGGTAGACAAGTCCATCACTCTTTTTTTTAGGTGGCGGACAAGCGTAAGTTAGTTATAGGGCTAATAACTTGGAAAAACTAATTCTGATGCACATAAAAAAATCCCCCGATCCAGAATTTACAATTCAGAACTCAAATAAAAACGAGTGGAATCATAATGAATCGGGGGTACGGCAGACCGTGCCGTGGCTCTTGCCTTGCTTTGGTGTACTTTTCTGCGTCACCAGTCAGTGTCTTTTAGCGTATTGCATAAATTCTTGATTTAAAATCGAAAATAAATATAATACAGACAGAGATTGAATTCCGCATAACGGTTTGGTGAGAAGAGCGATTGTCGAAAAATCGATAGTCGTTTTTTCATCAAGCTGTTTCTCTTCGTTAGCGGGAGCTTTTTCCGAGGGTCAAATGGTCGAAAAAGCCTCGTCGCAAAGCGAAGAGAAGAGTGAGGAGGGTTTTTGTTTATGATAAGAAACTCCCCACTTTCCTCTCCGCTATTTGGCTGCGGTCTTTTGTTTTGTTCTGAAAATGTAAAAGATCTTTTAGATTTTTTTAGAAAACCGCTTCCTGGTGTTTTTGATTTCTTAAGCGAAGTTTTCAGGGAATTGTATCTACTTATTATTTTTTTGTCAAAAAAAAATACTAGAAAAATTATATAAATGATTTTTTATATTATTTTTTGGAATAAGAAACCCTATAAGTAAGCTATTTTACCGATAAAAAAATTTTCAGAAGTATTTTGTTTGTAAGAATATGAAAAATAATCCTATAATGTGCCTGTTAGTTTTTCCAAACAATTTTACCATGAAAAAATGGATCTTTGGTTTCGGCGCTGTGGCAGTTTTGGTCGGGGCGACATTTTTCATCCCCAACAGCAAATATTTATTTACTTCGGTTATCAGTCCGAGTAGTGAGGTAGTACTGGAAACTAATTTTGGCGACATTACTGTAGAGTTGTATGCCAATAAAGCCCCTATAACTGTGGGAAATTTTTTATGCTTGGCAGAAAAACGAAAATACAACAATACTATTTTTCATCGGGTAGTGCCTGATTTTATCATCCAGGGAGGTGATTACGAACGAGGAGATGGAACCGGTGGGAAAAATTGTAATGGAAAAGAATTTAATGATGAATTTTCGGATCTTAGCCATACACGTGGGACAATTTCAATGGCAAATCGAGGGCCAAACACTAATGCATCGCAGTTTTTTATCGTTGTGGAAGATGCGACTTTTTTGGATGGAAGACATAGCGCCTTTGGGAAAGTGATTGGTGGTATGAATGTAGTAGATACGATATCCAAATTGGAAACCACTATCACAGAAAAACCAAAAGAAAAAGTAGTACTTAAGCGTATTCGGATTAAGTAGCGAAAAACTTAGGTTCGCTACTCATCGTCACAAAATAGATTAATGCCAGCTTTTTAGTATTTCTTCAAATCGTGTGTTTGGATTTTTTCCGCGGAAAAAGGTATAATGAAAGGGATTTAATATAATGATACTATGACAACACAAGGTTATTTAGTACCAACGGTAGTGGAAAAAACCGATATGGGAGAGCGCGCTTATGATATTTATTCGCGACTCTTAAAAGATCGCATTATTTTTGTACAGGGAGAGATCGAGGACCACATGGCCAATCTGGTCATCGCACAGTTGTTATTTTTAGAATCCGAAGATGCCAACAAAGACATCACCATTTATGTAAATTCTCCAGGTGGATCGGTTTCCGCAGGCATGGGAATTATCGATACGATGAATTTTATCAAACCCGACGTAGCAACTGTTTGCGTGGGGATGGCTGCCAGCATGGGAGCCATGATTTTGATGAGCGGTACTCGCAAAAAGCGCGCGATTTTGCCACATGGCGAAGTGATGATTCATCAGCCACTAGGGGGCATGCGTGGTCAGGCTTCGGATATGGAAATTCACGCCAAACATATTTTAGAAACCAAAGATGTTTTATATAAAATCATCCATCACTGCACGGGACAAAACACCGATCAAATAAAAATCGATTGTGATCGTGATAATTTTATAAAAGCTGCTGAGGCAAAAGCATATGGAAAACACGGTATTGTGGATACGGTTATCGAAAAGCGAAAATAATCGACTAGGGGGAGAAAGAAAGTTGCCAAAAGAGAGAAAAAGACTAGCGTGACGCTGATTTTTTTAGGAAAAAATGAACCAAGAAATTTTGGTTTTGGTGAGAGAAAACGATTCCCCACAAGAGATTTTAGAAATTTTGGAAAAAATACAGGAGCCAAAAATTATTTTTTTGGTAGAGACTCGCAGTCATTTTTTCGCGGATTTGGCGCAATTAAAAAAACTGAAAAACAACGCGCTAGAAATAGGAAAAATAATACAAATATACGGAAAAACTGAAATTCAAAAACGTTGTGCCCAAACAGTAGGATTGGATTTTTGTTTTTTGAAAGAGGGGAATGATTTGGAAATGAAAAAAAAATACGACATCCAAGATTTTTATAAACGCATCACCGCGAAAAAAAATACACCCCCAAAAGAGAAAAAAAATATCGTATCTACCGTCATAGGCGGAAAAGGAAAAAAAACCGCAAGAGCCTCATTCTTTTCACATCACATCAAAAAAACCTCTAGCCAAAAAACAAATCGGAGCGCTTATTTTTTTGTTTTCTTATTTCTGCTTATTTTGACGGGATTCGTCTTTTTTTGGCTCACGCCAAAAGCCACGCTCTTTATCAAACCAAAAATTTCTTCCCACCCAATTATTCAGAATATCATGGTAGCATTGCCAAATGTTTACATTCCTTTCGAGGAACGACTACTTCCAAAAATCGAAGCAACCCCAATCGAGACAAATATGGCTTCTATCGATACTTTTCCCTCCACTCATCGAGAATATGATTTGAACCACGCTTCGGGCAGGGTGACGATTTATAACGCTACAGATGAGTCGGTGGATTTTCTTCCCTCTCGACTGACGACGGGAAACGGGCTTATTTTTCGATTTCGAAAAAATATAAAAATTCCGCGAAAAAATTTGGAAGGGCCAGGATCCGTCGTAGTAGAGGTTTTTGCAGATCCAACTGATATCCGAAAAAACCCCATCGGACACCGAGGAAATATTTTGGCGGGGACGGATTTATATTTTTTAGGACTGCCTACAGAAGCACGGAAAAATTTTTATGCTAAGGCAAATCATGGTTCTTTTACAGGGGGAAAAACCATGATCGATTATTTTGTAGCACCAGATGATTGTCAAAAAGCGCAAGAAATTATTACAGAAAATTTCAAAATCCGCAGTATCCCAAAGATTAAAGAATGGATAGAAAAAATATCCAAACGGGACAAAAAAACTTATGTACTTTTGCCAGATTTTAACCGTTTTTTTCTGATAAATTTAAAACAATACGAATGCGATGAAACACAAATTGGAAAAGCGCAAAGCACTTTTTCCGCCTCGGGAGAAGCCATAATTTCGGGGGTTACCTTTGACCAATCGGAAGTGATAAAAGTTTTGGAAGAGATGGGCACCAATAATTTAGATTTTCGAAAAAAATTAATCACCATCGATACCAAATCACTGCAATACGATGTGATCGAATCGGATGATGTGCTCCGCTGGATAAAATTTTCGGTCTCAGCTTCTGGCGTAGAGAGTTTGGATTTGGATTCCGAAAGCGTCGCAGCAATCGAGTGGCGTAATGAATTGAAAAAATCAATACAGGGAAAAACCTATTCAGATGCGATTTCACTGTTGGTAAATAATCCAGATATCGAAGAAGTTTCGGTACGTATTTCCCCTTTTTGGATAAAAAAAATCCCCACACTACTAGATCGGATCGATCTACGAATTGGTGGAGGATAAGCCCGTTAGTCTAATTGGCTGACAAAAGCTCACAAGCTGTTAACAATTAGTTATTAGTCCTAACCGCGAGTTTACTCGCGGTTTTTGCCGAAGGGAAAAAGATAGAAAACCACAAATTATAAGTTATGAGTTAGTTGTTATCTGTTTATTGTTAGCTCTTTTTGTGGATTAATAAAACCTTCCATAATTTATAACTCAAAACTCGTCCGCCATCTACGGAAAACAAGAAATGGTGGATTCAACATTCAAAATTTATAATTTCCTGAAGACTTGTGACTTGATTTTTACATTTTATGTTTACCACTTATAATACCTTACAATGACTACCTTGCTCGGTACTGGACTGTATGACATCAAAAAAACGTATGAAGAAAATTATAATTGGGGCCCTTTTTTGGGTTCGATAGCATTTCCATCATCATTGCCAAAAAAATCCGCGAAAAATTTTTTGGGATTTGAAATAAATAGTCCTCTAGGAATCGCTGCAGGACCACTTCTAAACGGTCGATGGGTGAAAACATATGCCGATTTTGGATTTGATGTGCCAGTGTATAAAACCGTCCGAAGTGTTTCTCATCCCTGTCATCCGGCACCAAATTGTGTATATATCAGTCCAGAAAAACATTTCTCGGTGGGAGAATTTCCCGATGTGCACGTGGGAAAAATTCCAGAAACATTAGAAAAATTAGCGATTACGAATTCTTTTGGCGTGCCGTCTAAAAATCCGAGTGAATGGATGTTAGACATAGAAGAAACCAATAAAAAATTATCGGAAGGGCAAGTGATGATTGTATCGGTATCGGGAACACCGATGAAAAAACGAAATTTGGTAGAAGATTATGCCTACACCGCCACCATGGCAAAGGAAGCGGGTGCACGTATTATTGAGGCAAATTTTTCCTGTCCTAATGTGTGCACTGGCGAGGGACAAATTTTTCAACACCCCGAAACGGCGAAAGAGGTGTGTGCAGCTATACGAAAATCGATTGGAGACTCGACGCCATTTCTGATAAAAATAGGAAATTTGACGATGGGAAAATTAGAAGAATTGATAAAAAAATGCCGACCATTTGTCGACGGATTTGCGGGTATAAATACGGTTTCGGGAAATATTCGAAAAGCTGATGGAACGCAAGCCTTGCCAGGAAAGGGAAGACTTAAATCGGGATTTTGCGGTTGGCCTATTGCTGGGGTCGCCAAAGATTTTACAAAAAAAATCGCAGAAATTCGCCACGAATATGGTGATGATTTTGCCATTATAAGCGTGGGAGGAATAATGACCCCTGCAGATATTGATGAGCGATTGGAAATGGGATCCGATGTAGCTATGACCGCCACCGCCGCGATGTGGGATCCACTGCTCGCAAGCCGATGGAGAAGCAGTTAAAAGCAAGTCACAAGCTATTAGTTGTTGGCTATCAGTTCTTTTTTTATAAATAAAATTCAAGATTTCCTTACTTTACAAACCTATCGGGAATAGGTTTGGCTATGGCCATTCCACGAATTTCTTCGCGGATCTTTTCTTTCACCGCTGCGTCATCTCTGTGCGTCATGGCTTCGATCATCAGTTCCGCCACATGAGTACAATCGGCTTCATCAAATCCACGAGTGGTAATGGCGGGCGTACCAAATCTAATCCCCGATGGATCGAACATGCTTCGTGGTTCATCGGCAATAGAATTTTTATTAAGTGTAATTCCCACTTCGTCTAAAACATCCTCAGCTTCTTGTCCGGTGATGCCCAGCGAACCATACACATCGGCCAAAATTAGGTGATTATCGGTTCCGCCTCCCAGCATGCGAACCTTTTTTTCGCGAAAAACTTGTTCCATGGCTTTGGCATTTTTAAGCACTTGCTGTGCATAGGCTTGAAATTCGGGAGTGAGTGCCTCGCCAAAACAGACTGCTTTGGCTGCTACAATATGCATGTGTGGTCCTCCTTGCAGTCCAGGAAAAATGGATTTATCGATTTTTTTCGCGATTTCTTCATTATCGCGGATCAAAATCATACCTCCCCGCGGACCACGAAGGGTTTTGTGCGTCGTCGTGGTAATCACGTCAAATCCAAAATCGAATGGATTTTTTGCAGCTTTCCCAGCAATAAGTCCAGCGATATGTGCCATATCGGCCATGGTGTAAGCACCCACTTCGTGAGCAATATCGACAAAGCGTTGATAATCCAATTCTCGAGAATACGCGGAAAATCCTGCCAAAATAAGTTTTGGTTTTTCCTTGAGCGCGGTTTCGCGCAGGGCATCGTAATCGATTTCCCCAGTTTCGGGGTCTTTCATTTTATACCGCACAAAATTAAAACTTTTGGTAATGTGTGTGACGGGGTGCCCGTGAGTTAAATGGCCGCCGTGACTTAAATCCATACCCAAAATAGTGTCGCCCGCTTCGCACAAGGCGTAGTACGCTCCAATATTGGCAGGCGCTCCAGAGTGCGGTTGCACATTGGCATATTTACAGTTAAAAAGTTTACGCGCGCGCTCAATGGCGATTTCTTCGATTTCATCCGTAAATTGTTGTCCGCCATAATATCGTTTATGCGGATATCCTTCGGAATATTTATTGGTAAAAACTGACCCCATCGCTTCGTGTACGGGCTGGGAAACGTAATTTTCTGATGGAATTAATTCTAAGCCGTGTGCTTCACGGTCTTCTTCACTACGGATGGCAGAAAAAATTTTAGGATCTTGTGATTCTAAAAATGGTAACGGTTGGGAGGTAGACATGGTTAAAATTGAAGGTTAAAAATTTTAAATAGAAAAAACCGCGAAAAATTTCTGCAGTAATTTTTTATCATAAAAACCAAATTCAAACTTCCTTCCGTCCTTTTCCGATAGGGCGAGAAGATAAACGAAAACGGAATGGCGAGTTGTTCATTTGTCACAGAAATTTTAATAGCGATTTGGTAAAAGAAAAATATTTTTTTGGAAAACATTCTCCAAAAGGATAAAATCCCCTCATCATGGACTTAGTGGAAGTAGCGTTAGCTGTCTTGGTAGTAGGGGTTTTGATTTTCCTTTTTTTATCACATCAAAAAAAAGGCGGAGAAAATACTAATACGGAAAAGCTGATAGAAGATATAAAACAAGACCGCGAAATCCGACATCGAGAAATCGAAAGCTTGCGATCGGAAATGCGAACGACGACAAAAACATTGCAGGAGCAATTTGACCGAGTAAATAAAACTGTAGACAGTAAAATCACAGAAAGCTCCAAACATATTTCTGATCGACTTGATAAAGCGGCAGTAGAAATCAGCAAAGTACACAAAGAAGCAGGAAAAATGAGTGAAATGAGTGAAAAAATAGAGGCCCTCAACCGAATTTTGCGTTCCCCAAAAAGTCGCGGAAGCATGGGAGAGGAAGTACTGGAAGAAATGCTCCGTGCGATTTTTCCCAACCACCTATGGCAAAGACAATACAGCTTAGGATCAGGATTAACGGTCGATATTGCTATAAAAACTTCTGGGGGTATTATTCCCGTGGACGCGAAATTTTCTCTGCCCGCTTTTGAAAAAATTTTTTCCGCGGAAAATGAAGAGGAAGAAAAAAATGCTCGCAGGGAATTCCAAAAAGATACAAAAAAAAGAATCGATGAAGTGAGCAAATACGTTCATACCGAAAGCGGAACACTTCCCTTTGCGATTATGTTTATGCCCAACGAAAATATGTATTATGAAGCGGCAGTTCGAGATGCCGATTTGGCAGAATATTCGCGGAAAAAACGAGTACTTTTGACCGGGCCACAAACCATGGTGTATGTGTTACAAATTTTACTTCAGGCATACCAAAGCCAAGAATTGGCTCGTGATGCACAAAAAGTTTTTTCTGAATTGGTAGGTATCAAGCATCAATCAGAACGACTTGATGAAGAAATTGGCGTCATGGCAAAGCATGTGAGCAATGCTCACACCAAAGTAGGAGATGTCCAAATTGCCAACCAAAAATTACAAAATCAATTAGATAATACGACTCGATTGCAAGATATAAGCGAATCGGAAAAGTTAAGCTAAGAAAACTCCGAATAATCAATATTTTGAAGCCTGTCTTCACGGAGAAGAACAAGCGGTTTTTGCTGACAAGGCCTATGTTTCCGCAGAAAAAAACGAGCTTTTCGCCAGGAAGGAAAGTTCTGGGGAGTACTCAACAGAAGTACTTGTCGAAAAAAAACTTTCCACATCGCAGAAGAAGAAAAATAAAAAAACTGAGTTCTGTTAGAGCAGAAGTAGAACATCTATTTCACACGATTAAACATTTATGGGGATACCAAAGGGTTCGATATAATGGCCTCCTTAAAAACGGTTGCCAGATGTTCACCTTGGCTATGCTGGCAAACCTTCATCGGGTGAGAAAAATTTTCTCCACGGCTGTTTTAGTAGGATAGGTGTGTCCAAATTTAGAGAAAACGGAGAAAAAAAGCTTGAGAATTATAAAAATGGGCTATTTGTTAGCTCAAGACCCCACGAAAAACCTCTCGTTGTTTGCTCGCTATCTGAGTGTGCGAATTTATCGGGGTTTCCTTAACGCTTTTTATATCCTCTCTTTTGAAATATTGTTTTCTCACTTCTGTCCCCGGCCTGGTGAAATTGAATAGCGGAAAATTGGGGTTTGCTGACTCGCTAATTAATCCTCTACACCACCACTTCTATCAGTGGAAAATCGCGGAATCGGAAAGATTCGAGTGTCTTTTTTATGTTGATGAGTATTGGCTCGGTCAGCATAGATTCGGTTCGTGATGGATCGTAATTTTTTACCCAGGTTTCTTCAATACTTTTTTTTATCGCGGAAAAAATTTTATGACTCCGATCGGTGTACAAAAATCCACTGGTGTGCAGATCAATTTTTTTAATACTTCCGCCACTGTGATAAATTTTTGCCAGTATCAATCCATTTTGTCCCATAATTTTTCGTTCTTCTATCGATGCTTCGGTTAAAATTTCTTGATTTTGGATCGCCACGTCGCCAGTGGTAACGGCTTCTTTTTTTGTCATCAAATGACAACCTTTTTGGTTGATAATCAGTCCACGACCATTACGCATAATGAAACAATTTTCTGGTCGATATTGCAGATCTTCCATTGCTACTTTGGCATGATGATGTCGCATAAAAAGTTCGCCATGAATTGGTGCAAAATATTTTGGATTGAGTAAGGAAAGAAACATCTTGCATTCCTCTACATGGCCATGACCGGTAGAGTGCGTGTCCATTTTTTGATTGTCGATATGGGTTACGCCGTGTTCTACTAAATTATTAAACACTTTATTTACCGCGATTTCATTTCCGGGGATGGGGGAAGATGAAAAAATAACCGTGTCTTTTGTCCGCAGTTTTACATCTCGATGTGATCCATTGGCCATACGAGTGAGTCCAGCGAGTTCTTCGCCCTGCGATCCAGTAGTAAGGATGAGTATTTTATTTTCTGGTAGTTTTTCCACCGCTGGTCCCATGCGTTGTATAGTTTTATCTTTACACCGCAAGTGATTGGTTTTTCGCGCAATGGTGATGTTTCGTTCCATCGATCGACCGGATAAAAATACCGTTCGTCCACAAGCTTCGGCGGCTTCGATGAGTTGCGTAACACGCCCCACGTTGGACGAAAATGTCGCGACCACTACGCGTCCTTCGGCATCGTGGATAATTTTTTTAAGGCTTTTTCCAATGACGGATTCCGAAATCGAGTGTCCCGATTTCATCACATTCGTCGAATCAATCAATGCTAAAATCACGCCTTTTTTCCCCAGTGCAGCGAGCGATCCCAAATCGGCTGGTTGTCCATCCGACGGGTTATAATCGATTTTAAAATCCGAACTGTTAACAACGTATCCATAAGGTGTTTTCACCGCGATTCCCACGTTATCGGGAATAGAGTGATTGATGTGAAAAAATTCCACTTCGAACTTTCCGAGTTTTATATGGGATTTGAGCGTGATTTCTTGCACATGTACTTTTTCCGAAATACCAGTTTCTTCCCCTTGTGCCAAAATAAATTCTTTGGTCATGCGCGTAGCATACACGGGTGGAAATCCGAGTTTTGGTAAAATATATGGCACGCCACCCACATGGTCTAAATGACCATGGGTATAAAAAATTCCGCGGATTCGATGTTTATTTTTGATAAGATAACTGATATCGGGCAGATAAAAATCGATACCTATATTTTCTCCACTAGAAAATACCAAACCCGTATCGATGACGATAATGTCGTCCCCCCATTCGAGGAACATCATATTTTCGCCCACCTGTTCCATACCGCCTAGCGGTACTACACGGATATCGCCCACATTTTGCGGTTTGAGTGTGTTGGTAATGTGATATTTATCGCGTTTTTCTGCCGTCGGACGATGCAAATGCGGACTACGTGGATCGACTTTTCCCGAAGACAAATGTCTTGAAAAAGTGCGTGGTGCTCTTTTGGTGGCTGGTTTTGCAGCAGGGCGAGCCGTATTGGTACGCGGAGCGACTCGATGCGTTGTGTGAGGTTTTTTTTGTTTTTGTGGCGAATTTTCGCCGTTTTTTTGGTGACTTAATCCTTCGTTTTTAAGCCAATCATTTAAATGTTCGTTCATAATAAAATTTGTTTTTTTAGTAAAATAAAAAGTTCAAGAGTTCGCAAAATTCTTTAAAGCGAATACCAGAAGGGAAAATGCAAATTGCAGATTAGCTGACAAGATAACAAGTTAACGAGCTTACAAGGTATTAGCCATTAGCTTTTTTGTGGATCTTGTAAGTCTTCCATAATTTAAAATTCAAAATTTAGAATTTTGCATTGTCATTTTTCATTTTGATTTTTGCATTTTAATTTTTTACAGCAGATCTACTGCTTGTAAGTGCGTACCAGTGTAAAAGAGCTTTTTCCGCGGATTTCCGTCGGATATTGGTCGAGGGATTTTCCCTTTTTCCAGACCAAGTCTTTGAGTTCGGACTCAAAGAAAATATCAGATGAATTTTAGCAGAAAACGTTTCCAAAGTCAAAGACAAGCTATCAATTGCGCGTTGCAGGTTACGGGTTGTAAGTCATTGGCTCGAAAAAATATTTGCTTTTGGTTTTTTTATCGGGGGTTCCTAAATAGAACTGACGTGAGACTTGGCTGTGCGTCATCCATCACCCGATATCGATAATCCTGCGGATTTTTTTATAGCGAAAAAAACTGGAGCCGACTCCGAGAATCGAACTCGGGACCTTTCCCTTACCATGGGAACGTTCTACCACTGAACCAAGTCGGCTTTTTTTCACCCCAAAATATAACCAAAAAAAAGAAGACACCAAATTTAAAAAAACGAAAATTATTTATGAAATAATCGTACAGATCGAGTTTTTCCTTCACCGATAGATTCGGTACTGAGCTCGGGATGATTATTTACTACCCACAGATGTATCAAACGACGGAAAAATGCGGGCATAGGAGGAAGTTTTATTTCCGCGAGATTTTGCTCGTTCATAATATCGATGAATTTTTTTACCTTAGCGATGATGCGTTCTTCCTGGTTTTTTCGGTAATTATCGATGTCTACACTTACAAAGGTATTTTGTCCGTTTTGAACCCATAAAATATTTTTCAGCAATGTTTGCAGTGCGCCTAAATTTTCTCCACCTTTACCGATCAGGCGAGCTGGATAAGCGGTATGAATGCTCGCACGATAATGTCCGTCTTCCTCAGAAACGGTTACCTGGTCATACTCGGCATCAAATTTGTCCAATAATAATTTCAAAATATTCTGAATAATAGTTTCCATGGTCGAGGGCGAAAAAATGAAATAAAAAAACGGGAAATATCTGGAGCGCCCTCGATGCTATTTTTTTTTCTGACCGTGTCAAGACTAGCTACCTTCAGCTGACAAGTTGGCAGGTCGACAAGTCAACAAACTATTAGCCCTAACCGTGACTTTAGTCGCGGTATGATCAAGTAAAAAAATCCGTAGAAATTCATTGAATAAAAAATACATGTCATCCTACGTAGAGATGCACTGGCAGTACGTCTTTACAAAAACAATGACCCTATAAAATTCATCGGATCTTATAAATCTTCCATAATTCAACATTCAACATTTAGAATTTATAATTTTATCAGTAAATGAGCTATTAGCTATCAGCTATTGGCTATTAGCTTTTTTTATCATTTCTCATAATTCATAATTCAACATTTAACATTTAGAATTTATAATTTTATGTTTTTCGAATGTAATACCGATAATACCCTACCACATTGCTGAGTAGGAAAACCGTTTCTATAAAAATTCCCATAGGGGTAAATATCAAAATATTATATACAATCCAAATACTCGTCCCCAGCATCATCCACTGGCGCAGCCTTTTGTCGGTTGGACGAAATGATGCATAGTTGAAAACTAAATTAGCTACCAGAGCAATTATGCCCATGCCCGATTTAATAGTGAAAAATCCGCCAACCAATACCAATAAATGATATAGCCATACCAGCCGAGGATTGGTAGAAAAAATAGAAGTTATAAAACGAATAGTGGCGATATAAATCATAACCGCTCCCACATAAGCTTCGAGCAGTATAAAATGCGTTCCAATGAGCAATGTAGAAATTGCGAGCCATACCAAAATAATTTCGCGCTTTTTGCACTGCCAAGAAATAATGTCGGTTATCATGGCTACAAAAACTAAAATCTGCGATATCCAAAACGCATTCCAAGCAAATGGAGGCAGATGTTGTGTAATAATTTCTAGCATTGTGTTCTCAAAAAAATCCGCAAACTTTATACTAGACTGCTTTAATAATTTCAAAGAAATTATAAAGCAGAAAACGAAGTTTTTGTTTTGGCAAAGCCAAAACAGCTAGGCAACACCAAACGATTAAAATGAAATTTTAAAAGCGTTTGAGTATAACTTTCAACTTTATAGCCTTACAAACTTTCTACTGTCCCTACCCCACACTCCCTTCCATTTCGAGTTCGATCAAACGATTGAGTTCGGAGGCGTATTCGAGTGGCAGTGTTTTCACAATTTCGTTTAAAAATCCATTGACGATGATGCCTTTAGCGGTTTCTTCATCGATCCCTCGTGAGGCAAAATATTGCAGTGTTTCCGCGGAAATTTTTCCAGCACACGCTTCATGATTTACCTGCGCGGAATTATTATGCAAACGAATGGTGGGAATCGTATCCGAAACCGACTTATCGTCCAGCATAAGTGCATCACACTCCACCGTCACAATCGCATTTTCCGCGGATTTATTAACATCCACCATACCACGATACGTTGTAATACCCCCGTTTTTCGACAAACTTTTCGAAATTACCGAAGCACGACAATCGGGAGCCGAAATAAAAATTTTTGCGCCCGTATCTTGATTTTGGTCGCCATTAGCAAAAGCCACACCTAAATGTTCTGCCCGCGCTTTTTTTCCCACCAAAAGAGAACACGGGTATAGCATCGTTCGCCCCGATCCCAAATTTCCGCCAATCCATTCCATACGAGCGTTTTGATGCACCACCGCGCGCTTTGTATTTAAATTATACGTATCGGGACTCCAATTTTCGACGGAAGAATATCGGCACCGCGCGCCTTCTTTTATCACTACTTCTACCCCACCAGCGTGGAGTGAGGCCGCTCCAAATTTTGGCGCACTACAGCCTTCGATGTATTCGACCGACGCATTTTTTTCCACAATTATAAGGGTGTGTTCAAATTGTCCTCCGCGCCGGGCGTTCATACGAAAATACGCTTGCAGAGGCTGAGAAACCGTCACCCCCTCGGGCACATACAAAAATGTACCTCCCGAAAAAATCGCGTAATGCAACGCCGCAAATTTATGGTCTGTCAGCGAAATAACGCGCGAAAAATATTCGCGGACTTTTTCGCCGTGTTCCCGAATCGCCACATCAAAATCTTCAAAGATCACGCCCTTACTGCACCACTCATCTTTCAGTCGGTGATACACATTTTCCGAATCATACTGCGCCCCCACACCCGCCAAAACCGCACGTTCTGCTTCGGGGATTTTTAGGCGTTCAAAGGTTTGTTTGATTTCAGAAGGTACTTCGTCCCACGATTTTTTATTGTTTTGATCGGTCGCCGTTGCGTAGTAGCAAATTTTTTCCAAATCCAAATCGGCCAAATCGGGACCAAAGGAGGGTATGGGAAGTTCGTAGAATTTTTTTAGCGACTCCAGTCGAAGTTTTAAAACCCATGCAGATTCGCTCTTTTCCGCGGAAATTTTTCGGACCAAATCTTCCGAAAGCCCATTTCCATATTTCCCCACATATCCTTGGGAGTCAGCATGATGCAAATCGGAACTGGTGATAGAATCAAAATTAACGGTCGAAGGCATTGCAGTGGGAAAGATAGTAGAAAAATATAAAAATCAAAATGCAAAATGACAATGCAAAATTCTAAATTTTGAATTTTAAATTATGGAGAACTTAATGGGTTCACAAAAAGACTAACAACTAACCGCTAATGACTAATAGCTTGTTATCTTGTAAGCTCGTTGTCTTATCGCTTGCCACTTGCAACTTGTGACTTGTTGGCTTGCAATTATTATCGCTTTTTCACCATCCGATATAAAAAATACCAAAATTTTTTCAAAGCCATTTCTTTTCCCGCATCAAAAGTCTGCCTTTCTCCACCAAACTGTTTTTTGAACTGCGTGATACCAGTATACGGATGATTTTCACTTCCCTCGGGAGCGATGCCCAAAAAATCATAGGTTTGGCAGTTTTTTTCCCGCGCATATTGCATCATTTCCCATTGCAAAAGATAGGGAGCCATCAGGTTTCTATGTCTTGGATCGCTGGTGCTAGCGCCGAAATAATAAATCGCCTTTGGTCCACAAAAAGTACTGATGGCGGTGGCGATTTTTTTTCCCTCATGCAGAGCAAAAAAAAGAACGGCGTTTTGGGATAAGGATCGAAGTAATGCTGCGTAATATTTTTTTTCGTGTCCGTGAAATTTATCTCTCGCGGTCGTTTCGATATTTAATCGATAAAAATCATGTATATCCGAGTCGGTGATTTCTTCCCCCGACTTTGCCACGATGGAGATATTTTTTTTCCGCGCCAAATTTATATTGTACCGACCTTTTCGCTTCATTTCTGCCAAAATTTTTTCATTATCTTTTTGGAGATCGATGACCAAAGTATCGGTGGGCTGAAATTGTTTGGTAGCGGATTTTACTACCATATCTGACCAGTTGAAATTTTTTACATACGGATCAAATCGCCAAAAAATTCCGTCGGTTTTTTGTAATTCTTTGGTAATTTCTTGGACCAAAAATTTTCCCGCTTTTTCGCTCAAAAAAACAGGACCACGTGCTGAATACCACCAAAATTTTCCCAACACACCCATTTCCATTTTTACACAAAAACAAGTTGCCATAATTTTCCCCTGTTCATCCCGAGCCAAAAATCCGAGTACGTGGCCACGTCCGGGGATCCGCTCCTGAAAATTTTTCCAAGCGGTAATTTGATGAATTGACCCATTTTCCGCGCTTATTACAAAATCATCCCACTCCTGAGATATTTCCGGATTGAAACACTGAAAAATAAAAGACATTTCCACGGGTTCGATTAGCCGTTATTGGATCGGCGTATATACGATGGTAATTTTTTTCTGAGAATACCGACCGTCGCTATGAAACGCACGAATAGAATATTCGTTGGTCCCGGGTTTCATATTGTCATAACTCGCATTGGCAATATAAGCATAAGTCGTATCTCCGGGCTGAAATTTTTTCAGTTTAAAACCATTTACTATGACCGATTCGGTACTCGGTGGCACCGTGCCTCGAATGGTAACTACTTGAGCCGAAGTTTGGTATGGATCGGAACTTTCGGTAGCGAAATAAACAGGAGAAGAAACCGTGGGAGCAGCAAAATCTACAAAAGAAATAGTGTCGGGTCCTTGTGCCGTCACAACCTTCTCGGTTTTTTCTGCGGGCTTTTTGGTGTTTTCTGATTCTGGTTTTTCGGTTTCTTCTGCTTCTATTTTTGGAGGATTGGGGGTTCCTTTATATTCTACTGTGAGCACGACGGGTTCTGATTTTTTTCCATCACGAGTGATAACCGAGACACTAAAAATATTACTTCCTTTTCGTAAATTTCCCAGCGTTTCTGATGCCACATAAGACCATTTTTTATTTCCCGGTTGATATCGAGATAGAGCATAACCGTTTACTTCAATTTGAAAAGCTTCTTCTGGAGCCAATCCCTCGATTTTCAAAAATTCGTCCGCAGGAATCGCCGCAATCACATCTCCATTTTTTGGGGCCAAAATTTCGGGAAGCGGCACACTTTTGGAAATAGGAATTTCTTGTTCTTCATTGCTTAATTCTTCCTTGTCTTCTTTTTTATCCGCGGTTTCTCCGTCTCGTAGATCTAATTCTCGTCGGAGTCTGGCTCCTTCCTTGGGAGAAAAAATTTCCATATTTTGTATATGCCAGGACTGGTATCTAAAACTGGAGTCTATGGCCCGAATTAAATTTTCTTCAGAAGTGCCACTATCGAGTTTGGCTATGGTCGCCTTGTCCCAGGTGATTTGCTGACCAACACCAATTTTTATTTCTTTTTCTCCCTCGATCGTATCAATAGTAATAGTAGAAGAACCACGAACCATGCGGATAGTTTCCTGATCTGGGGTAATTTCCAAATCCATCACAGTTCCATTAACGCGGATTTTTTGTTTTGGCGTGATGACGAGAAGATTCCGTGTTATTTCTTTTTCTGATTCCTCTGTCCCTAGCCAAACGTGTCCTACTTTTACATCAATAATAATATTTTGCTTTTTTTCTCCGTCCTTTTCGAGTTGTTTTACCAAAACCTCACTTTCTGAATCCAGCACTAAATGGCCAATGCCTGGCAAAATAATATTGGCAACTCCACCAGGACTAGTTTTTACTGATTCACCAGAAAAAATTTTTTGTTCTGGTAATATAATGGTCCAGTTTTCGGATCCTCCAGCTGTTTGCCAGCGCGCTTGCCCTTTCAGTACTTGTAATTCAGCAAAAGTCTCCGTGGTGTTTATATTGCCAAAAAGTCGGACCCCCAGCTGGTATATAACCCACAAAAAGAAAAAGGCCACTCCTGTGATTAATATGATTTTTATCCAAAAATCCGCAGAAGAACGGCGTGGATGACGATATAAACCGGTAATGGCCCTTCGGCGACGATGACGCATCATTTCTTTTGGTATTGTGCTGAAATAATTTTTTTCTGCAAACTAAAACGAGCCAACAACTACAGACTCCGCTATACTACGTCCATAGCTTGTAAACTAGTCACGACTAGATTTTTTCCAAATTTTTACTACCATAGGGCTAAGGTCCAGTGAATTACGACCCAGAATAAGTTTTTCCAGAGCGTGGAATTTAATTTCTCTAGAATCTCATGAAAAGTCTTAAAGTTTGCCTTCTAGATGGTGTACACGATGCTGCGGTTGATGTTTTTACTCGTGCAGGATTTAAAAATATTCATCTATTTCCAGACTCTCTTTCACCTGAAAAATTGGAGCAAGAATTAACGGATGCGGCTATCGTTGGTATTCGATCAAAAACTAAACTACCAACAGAAGTTTTAATGAAGGCACCCAATCTTTTATGCGTGGGAAGATATGGAATCGGTGTTGATAATGTTGATCTAAAGACAGCACAAGAACTTGGGATCCCTGTTTTTAATGGGCCCCATGCCTCCACTAGATCTGTCGCTGAATGGGTTATGGGGTCAACGTTTGCTCTTTTTCGGAAATTGACAGAGAAGACTGGGGATTTACAAAGTGGAAAATGGACCAAATCTGGAAAGGGGTGTTTTGAAGTTCGGGGTAAAACCATGGGGCTGATTGGCTATGGAAATATCGCTGCCCAGATTTCGATTATGGCTGAGGCATTAGGAATGAATGTAATTTATTCCGATATTCGTAAAGTGCTACCTCTTGGACTAGCCGAACAACGACCCTTTGCGGAAGTTTTGGAAAAAGCAGATGTCGTATCACTTCATGTTCCTGGGTTGCCGTCGACAAGGGATCTAATGAATGCCGACACCATTGGCATGATGAAAAAGGGATCTTTTTTTATTAATTCATCTCGGGGTAATGTAGTAAATCCAGAAGCGCTCAAATTAGCCCTTGAATCAGGGCATTTACTTGGAGCGGCACTAGATGTATTTGTAGACGAACCCAAAAAAAATTCGCCTTTTGAATCTATTTTGCGGGGAATTCCAAATGTGGTACTTACGCCGCATATTGCTGGATCAACCGAAGAATCCCAAGAAGCCCTGGGGTCTGAAGTATCGGAAAAAATGCTGAACTACATCCAACTTGGAGACTCGTCAATGGCGGTAAATTTCCCGCAGATTGGATTGGGAACTCCCAAAGAAGGACATACTAGAATTTTGGTTATTCACAAAAATCAACCCGGAGTATTGGCTCAAATAAATAGTGTTTTAGCCGAAAAAAATATCAATGTAGCCAGTGAAATTTTACAAACGTACGACAGTATTGGCGTAGTGGCGCTAGATATCGGAAGCGAGTCTAATGATTTTTGTGCCCTATTGATGAATTTGGATGTCGTCATTAAATGTCGAACTATCTAAGAGCGCATTCCAGGCAGACTTCATGCTAGCCGGCGATAATAATTTCGAAGAAATTTTACCGCGGAAAAAATAAGGTCTTAAAGTCTCTCGAGTATAATAAATTTTATTCCTTTACCTCAAAAAAATGCAATCTAGTTCTGAAAAAAATTTTACGGTTGGTCCTTCTAAACTATATCACGGTGTCGCTGATTTTATGAGCCATTTGTTACACACGGAATACACACAGGTGTCGCATCGGGGAGCGGCATTTACCAAGAGCTCTCGGGAAACCATAGAAAATTTCCGTGTTTTTTTTGAAGTGCCAGCGGATTATAAGATATTTTATACGGCTTCTTCTACTGAAACGTGGGATATCATCGGTCGAGGGCTGATAGACAAAAAAATAACTCATGTGACCAATGGAAACTTTGGGGAAGCGTGGGAAAAAATTTCAACAGCTATTAAAAAAGAGACTCAGCATATCACGCATGCCGACTGGAAAACACGAGTGGAATTAAGTGAAATAATTCCCGATTCAGATAGCGAGTTTTTGGCTATGACTGGTAATGAAACATCGTCTGGAATCGCCTATAATCCCGCAGAAATCGCTATCATAAGAGCCAAATACCCCGGCATATTAATGGGCATTGATATCACCAGCTCTATTGGAGCGGTTCAATATGACTTTTCTCAGGCTGATGTCTGGCATTTTTCGGTACAAAAAGGACTGGGCCTACCCGCGGGGTTGGGAATACTTTTGGTGGGTCCGCGCGCCTGGGAAAAATATGAAAAACGGTCAACTGAGAAAAGAGATGTCGGTGCACACCACCGTTTGGGGTCTATGTGGAAAAAGATGGAAAATTCCTACCAAACACCTACCACACCGAATTTTTTGGATATTTGTGGATTGGGATTTGTATGTCAGCAGTTAAAAAATGACTTTGGGACATCGTTGGCGCTTTATGAGGCCGTACAGCAAAAAGCTAAATTTCTGCGGAATTTTTTCGAGGATCAAAAAGATCATTTTTATAACTTTGGAAATTCGGAAAGCATCTTTGTTCTAGAAACTTCACGGACTACCGAATTAGTCGATTTTTTAGCCTCAAAAAACATACTCATTTCCCCTGGATACGGAAAAATGAAAAACAATCAGGTAAGAATTGCCAATTTTGCCGTCCACTCTATGAACGATGTGGAATATTTGGTAGAAACTATGAATGAGTTTGCCTCAGCTGAAAGACTCTGACTTATCGTACTATTTAAGGAACTCCCAATAGAAAGGCTGGTGAAAATTATAAGATTTTCGTGGTATAGCTAACCACTAATAACCTAGAAAAAGGTGTGCTGAATAACAAAGAAACTAAAAAATGAATTTTTTTAGGGTGAGTTTTTCCGCAATTTTTTGTAGTTTTTTTTAGTTAAAAACAGGACGAATCGGTGGTTTCTTTACTGAAACGAAAGAATGATCGCCTGTACGATGATGACGGATAGATATGAAACAATCAAGCCCATGATGGCATAAATGAGTGTTTTTTTTCCTTGCTCTTTATCGTTTGTAATAGATCCATAGGCAATTTGCCATCCAGACCAAATAATCACTCCCACGGCAATAGCACTACAAATATAGAGAAACTTTTCTATCAAACCGAGAGAAAATTGCACCACATCACCAGTACTAACGGTACCACACTGTATTTTCCGACCAATGCTCTTTATATTTGGATTGGGAACCATGACCAATAGAGGCTTTCCGTCTGGTGCTTCGGTCCGCTGACCCTTATATTCTTTGCCTATTAGGCAGGGGAGTTCTTCTTGCTCCGCACTGGGAACTGGCAAAATTCCTCGTTTATTATTATCGGGGGCAAAGGAAGCAGACTGATCGGTATTTTTCGCATCGCCCGTATCGGCAGCATTGGATAAAGGTGTTTTGGTAGTGTTATTGTCCGTTTGTGCTGTAGCAATAGCACCAAAACTCAGAAAAAAAACAAAAACAATTATCAAAAAATCTCGCATTAATTTGCATTTTAGATAGTTTTTGTTTTTTTTGTAAATTTTTATTGAAAAAAATTTTGACATTTCTTTAAAAAATGATAAAAAGTTCTCGAAAATAAAAATAAAGTACTTAAAAGCTCCTATATTCATTAGGGTTTTGGGCACTTTCACATTTTTTATCAATACATTATGAAGCAAAAAATTATCGCCGTTCTCGCTCTGGTATTTCTTTTGGGAGGTATGATCACCACTATTTCCGCCTCGCCACGAGATTATCACTACATTATGAATCGTTATTTTCAAGACGATTATCCCAATTATTACAATACCGTTCGCTTTACTGACCCAATTCCAGCGTATTATACCCGTCGGTATCGCTATAAAAATCGAGAAAACCGCCAAAGATCTCCCTACGTGCGAAAAACATATTTACGCGAGGGAATGGTCTCTTATGAATATGATACGGATCGACTCAATAATAATGTTTATAGAGTCAATTCCTACAGCGGAAAATCCGCGAGATATGATAATACCACTGGACAATTGCAGGAATGGGTAATCCGAAAAACCCCCTACACGCAACAATTTCGACGCACTGGTTACCAGCAAAATGATTTTTCTGCACGATCTATTTATGATCGATATGATCCTGTAACACAACGAAATACTGTTTCCAAGCCTTTGGAAACTTACGAAATTACTCGTACCGATTATATTCCTTATGGTTTTTCTCGCGGAAATGATGATACGTATACCAGTGATGATAGTACTCTCCGTTTTCGTATTGTTGATTACAATAATAATTACGGTTGTTATCACGATAATCTGTCATCGTGTGCTGTTCGTGCTTCGCAAGATTTTTTGCAAGCGCAGAATATCGATTATATCATCAACCAGCATCAGGAAACGCAATGGAAATCCGTGGTTTCTGGTTCTGCCAACACTTATCCGATATCGCTCGAGCGGTACAAAACGAAAAATACCAATGGAACCGAAACCGTTTTTTATCTGTACACTTTAAAACATCCCAATAGCCAAAAACTTATCCGTATCGAAGGCGCATCCAGAACTTCTGATGCTGGTGAAAATGAGCGGATTATGAAAAATATTTTAAATAATTACAAACTCTCATAAATTACTATTTACCCTAACTCCTGAATCCTTTTTTTCATGAAAAACTTTTTACTTGCTTCCGGCCTTGTACTCCTTTTAGGAACCATTATCCCTATCACCAATGCTTCACGTGAAGTGTATCATCAATACCTGATACAAAAAGCACACGAAGATCGCTCCGTTCGTCATTTTGCCGAACCAAATTGGAGTGCGCACCAATCTTTCGATAGTTCTAGTAGAAAAAAAATTTCCGCGGCCAATATTCGTCGTAGTTATGTAAATTTTCGAGCTTCTCGAAATAATATTTCTACTCCAAACGCTTCCCAAAGCGATCGACCTATTCGTACTTTTTCAATGGCAAAACGAAAATATGGGAACAGTACTCCGCGTGTAAATGTGGTCCGAAAAACGCCTTTTGTGGTTTCCCAAAGAATCAATGATGATTTAGTTTTTCGTTCGCATAAAACAGAAGATTTTTTGGTAGAAGTTCCCGCGGATTTTGGTGAAACAGAAAAAACTAACACCGTTGGAAACCAAGAAGCCAGTATCCGCGTAGAGTCGTTTGAAAGTTGTAGTAAATACGGTTTCAATGGATGCGCCCTTACTACCAGTTTGGCAAAAAATAAAGAACTCGGATATGATCTTAAAAGTACAGCAGTGCGACAATATGGGGAAAGAGGCGATGTTTTTCTCGATAATTATGAAGCAAAAAAACCATACATGACCGAAAGTTTTTTGGCCGATATAAATCGCGAGATTAAATTCGTTGCCAGACATTTCATCCAATCTGATTCGGGAGAAATATATGTCATCGAAATGATAACTGATAAAAAGCTTGCTCCTAAATATCTCAAGGCCGCCCAATACGCTTTCGATACTTTTCGAGTATATGGGGATGGACTTATGGAAAATGGTATTCTCCAATAGGTTTTTTCATCGACAACAATTTTCTAAAAAATCTCGTAAATGTATGAGTACATACGAGGTTTTTTATTTTTCCGCTAAAAAATGAAGAACATTGTCCGAGGGGTAGGCAAAAGTTTTGGGTCTTGACTAGCTGAGCGGAAATTTCCGCAAATTCTGGAGTAGTATAGCATACATAATTTTACGGTCACGATTATTCCATCTAAACTCACATTCTTTGAGATAGAGGTTAAACTTATGAGAGGCA
>Ga0209562_1000125_pt1 | contig 35565 bp, 29 predicted proteins | sample WorMetvacBELIZE2_FD_187399 | JGI IMG/M metagenome (GOLD analysis project Ga0209562, IMG submission 187399) | Marine gutless worms symbiont microbial communities from Max Planck institute for Marine Microbiology, Germany - Olavius vacuus BELIZE.2... | ecosystem: Host-associated > Annelida >... | reverse complement strand
GATACAGATAGTGGGCGGCTCGGGTTGCCGGGTGCTTCTTGAGAACGAGAATCGCCATCAGATATCCTCGGCCGAAGGCGGGCTCAAAGTCTATAATAATTATACTGTACGAAGAGATTGATGGCAATAGCAAAAGCTTCATTGATTTTCGGGACGGCGCAATTCGCCCATGCGGATGGAAGACTTAATGGGGCTCTAGGCCCATTCGCGCAATTTCACCAGCCATAAAGAACGACCCGGTTACGAGGATGGAACGCTGGCTGCCCGCTCTCTTGAGCGCCTCTTTCCAAGCTTCGACAGGGTTGGGGATGAGGCTTACCTTCGCTCCCACGCGCCGAAAAGAAAGTGCTACCGATTTCGGATTGCTCGGTTTGAATCGACCCGGAGTGCTGATAATAATTTCCTCAAAAGTTCCCTGGGGGCCACGAGATAGTCTTCGCGCAATCTGATGGTGGTTTTTGCCCGCAACACAGCCAAAAACAAGAAGGGGGGGGGATTCCGGTTGGGGGTGGGCGCATTGAAGGAAGGCATCGGCGATGGCCGATACGGAGCGTGGTGTGTGGGCGCCATCAATGATGATGAGGGGATGGCGCCGGAGAGTTTGAAACCGCCCCGGAAGACTCACCTGAAAGAGGGCGTTTACAATGTCCCCTTTTGCTTCGCGTCGCTTTTCGTTGATTTCTTCCAGGCGCAATGATAGCGGCTTGAACGCAATGTCCGAATTCGGCTCAAGGTGACGTGACACTTCCAGAGCCAGAGCGGCATTTTCCGCTTGAATTCGACCGCCCATCGATAGCGAAATATTCTCCCTTTTGCCATCCCTCCACCTAAGCTGCCAGCTAAAACCATCTTTGTACGTGGTATGTTTCGGCTGCGTCCGAATATCGGCGAGACGAGAAGAGAGACTCCGCAAGAGTACCTTTTGTTTTCGTGCTTGGAGTGCCAGTACAATCTTCACAGTATATTTCTGCCGAGCGGTCCAAAGAAGAGTTCCGGGTTTGATAACAGCGGCCTTCTCACGGGCAATTTGGTAAAGGTGACGGCCCAGGATTTCGCTGTGTTCCTTTTCGATGGGAGTACATATCACCGCTTCGGGATGCGTAACGACATTGGTGGCGTCCAAGCGCCCGCCGAGACCGGCCTCCAGTACGACGGTATCGCAGCCGCAATCCCGAAAGAGAAGAAAAGCGAATAGGGTGAGAAGTTCAAAGGTGGTGGCGCCACCCTCCCCCCGAAGGCTCTTTTCCAGGCGGTTTATGGAATCCAACATCCCTCTGGCGGTGTTTAAGGCGATTTCTTCGGGGAAGTTTTCACCAACGATGCTAAAACGTTCACGGTAGTTGATGAGGTGGGGCGAAGCGTATACCCCCACCCGTCTTCCAGCGAGATTCAGCAGGGCAGCAATGTATGCTGCTGTCGATCCCTTGCCCTTGGAACCAACCAAATGTATTACCCGGAAAGCTTCCTGTGGTTGAGCAAAGGCTTCACAGAGCGTCCGCATGCGATCAAGGCGGTATAGTCGATTGGGATTGCCCGGCGGGAAGCCCTTCTCAAGGTTGGTTCGGGATTCAAACAGTGTGAAGACCTCATCAAGGGTTTCAACTTGATGCGGCAAAGTGCCTGACATGTTTATTCTAATCCCTGAAAGCGCCGCTGTCCGGTCCGTTGTCGGACGGGCAGCCGTCCGGGAAGCTGTCATCCGGGGTATCGCCAGCGGGTTTCCAATCGTTCAGGGCCCGTTGATGAGCCGGGAACTCTTCATATTCCGCCAGCGAAGCGGCATGGCCTCGGAGTTCGTCCAAGCCTTCCTCAGACATGATAATAACACTGTTTCGTTTCTTGAAATCCGCTACCGAAACCCCCGACCAGGTGCGGGCACTGCCCCCGGTGGGCAAAACGGCGTTGGCTCCCACAGAATAATTGGCTGCTGAAAAAGGGACATTGTTTCCCAGCAGTATCTCGCCAGCGTGACGAATGAGTTTCAGCGTCGCAAAAGGATCGGCTGTTCGGATTTGCAGATGTTCGGTGGCAAAGCGATTGGCGAGTTCGGCTCCTTCGGCGATGTTCTTCACGAGTATAATTCCGCCGTAGCCCGAGAACACTTCTTCAACGAAGGTTTTCCGGGGTTCCGGCAGAACCTCGGTGAGTTTGCTCAGCCATTCTGATGCCTTATGAGCGAGCTCTGGCGAATCGGTGATCAGCAGAGCGGATGAATCCGATCCGTGCTCGGCCTCCACCAAGAGATTCCGGGCCACATCCAGGGCATCCGGGCTCTCATCGGCGAGTATGATGGATTCAGAAGGACCTGCTGGAAGTCCGCAGTCCAGTACATCGGATAATAAGCGTTTGGCCGCGGCAACATATTTACTGCCAGGCCCCAGGCACTTATCCACCCTGGCTACCGTTTCGGTTCCATAGGCCAGAGCCGCCCAGGCCTGGGCGCCGCCCATGGCATAAACCTCATCAACCCCACAGAGCCGCGCCGCGTACAGGCAGGCGGAGTCTACCCGGCCGTGTGGGTCTGGAGGGCTGGCCATAACCAGGCGCTTCACCCCGGCAATCTGCGCGGGCAGCGCCATCATGTAAAGCATCGATGGAAAGCTTCCCCTGGATCGGGGAACGTAGAAGCCCACCGAATCGATGGGCCCGGTTCGCTCAGCGGCCATAATTCCCCGGCGAATTTGCTTCCACTTCATCCCGCTGGGCGCCTGGTCGGCATGGTAGCGGCGGACATTTTCTATTGAGTATTCCAAGGCGGCAATCACCTGTTTTGAGAGCAGAGTACCGGCTTCTTCAAAATGATGCTCGGGAACTCTGATGGGCGCGTCGGGATTAACGCCGTCGAAGCGCTGATTCATTTCTCTGATAGCTCGATCGCCATGGGCTCTTACTTCGTTGATTATCTTGCCCACCGCCTCGGAGACTTCGGCAATATCAATTTGTGAGCGGGCCAGTAGTCGATTTTGACTATCGATATCGATTTCAGACCAAGGTTTGATGCTAACCTTCATCGGGAGCCTCCAGAGTATCTACTGGTGGAAAGAACAGTTTCAATCCAGCATGGCTGGAAAATCCTGCTTGCCCATTCGCTGGTAAAACTGTCGGAAGAGCTCGAACAGGCAGTGAATTCCGAAGATGAATCTCCTACTTGGCTTCTTACCAGATTGAATCCGCGCTGGGGGGCGTCGTTTCTCCCCGGTAGATGCCATACTCCTCCATCCTGCTCCTGTTCCAACTCCGCATCGACCGATAGTGGCCAACGATGCGAGTATACAGATCTGTTTCCAAACCACCTATCCGCTGGGCCTTGAGTTCTTCGAGTTTCAAGTTGATTTGTTCCAATGTCATGATGACACTCTCCATATCGATGATTTCCCCGATTCCTGCGCGAAACTTCATGTTCTTTGAACAACAAACCGAAGAAGCCGCGGGAGAAACGTTATCCTGCTGGTTTTACCATAACAGCAGGCCTCCCAGTTTCTTGTCCGTTCTCCCAGGAACCAACAGTTCCTCCGATACTGCTCTTTCAGGTTCCCATCATGTCCATACTTCTAGAACAGCTCGTTGTTTTCGCCTGTTTCGACAGGAACGACCTCCTGCTCTGATGCATGCGGTCCGAGGCGGTCAATCTCATGAATGAATTCTTGAACATCTTCAAACTGGCGGTATACGGAAGCAAATCTGACATAGGCCACTTTGTCCAAGGCGAGCAACTTCTCCAAAACCAGTTTACCGACGTTTTCACTGCGAATTTCATGGGTAGAACGACTCATTATGATCGCCTCGTCCTTGATGACATGAAGCAGCTCCTCCAACGCGGAATGAACAACCGGACGTTTTTCCAGAGCTTTCTGAATCCCATTTTTGACTTTCTTGAGATCGAAATCCTCTCTCCGTCCCGATTTCTTGATTACAGTGAGGGGGGCTTCTTCAATATGTTCATAGGAAGTAAAACGATAGCCGCATTCGGCGCATTCCCTGCGCCGACGAATAGTTGCCCCGCTTTGACTCTGTCGAGACTCAATTACCCTGTCGTCAGTCTTGCCACAGAGCGGACACTTCATGTTCTCGCCAACACCTCCGAAAAACACCACATGTAGGTGATTCTCCGATCAATACGATTATATTACACTATATACTGAATTATCAAGCTTTTTCGGAATGTTTTTTTGCTTGGGAAATTATATACTTGACTAACCTCTTGTGAGTGTTTATATATATCCCGACAACGAGGATAATCATGGCACAGAAAGCACCCGATAAGCACTATCGCAAAGGCATCAGCCTGATTGAACTGGCTAAAATGTTCCCCGACGAGCGAGCAGCCGAACAATGGTTTGAGAATATTCGGTGGTCTACGGAGAGTGACCGGCACTGCCCGAAGTGTGGAAGTTACAACACCTATGCCAAGGAAAATCGAAAGCCGCTCCCTTTCCGGTGCCGAGACTGCCGCCAGTTCTTTTCGGTAAGGCACGACTCCGCAATGGAAAGGTCAAAAATCCCACTTAGAAAATGGGTCTTCGCGATCTATTTGAACGCGACCAGCTTGAAGGGTCTCTCGTCGATGAAGTTGCATCGTGATTTGAACATCACCCAGAAATCCGCGTGGTTTATGGCGCACCGCTTACGAGAGGCGTTTGCCAGCGAGCAGCCAGAATGAGTCGCGTTGTAATCCCCGCCGTGGTGGATGACGTGGAGGCTCTTGCGCGATCACTGTTCCCGCAACCTAAAGGGCACCCCAAGTGCAACAGGGTTCCCGCCTTGGCATGCGTTGATAACGTGGCGTTTATGCGAACGATTCCAGACGATCGTTGCAAGCTTATTGTTACATCACCACCCTACAACCTGGGAAAAGACTACGAATCGCCTTTATCCCTGGAAAATTACCTTAATGAGCAGAAAGGCGTCGTTGAGGAATGTCTTCGGGTTCTTCATCCGCAGGGGTCTCTTTGCTGGCAGGTCGGAAACTACGTGCAGAACGGCGAGATCGTGCCGCTTGATGTCCTTGTCTATCCAATATTCAAGAAACTCGGTTTGAAGTTGCGGAACCGCATCATATGGCACTTTGGTCACGGGCTGCACTGTAGGCGGCGTCTGTCCGGCAGATACGAGACGATTAACTGGTGGACGCTCTCGGATGACTACACGTGGAATCTCGATTCAATCCGTGTTCCATCAAAATACCCCGGAAAGAAGCACTTTAAAGGCCCGAACGCGGGCAAACTATCAGGCAATCCGCGCGGCAAGAACCCGTCAGATGTCTGGGAAATTCCGAATGTTAAGAACAACCACCGGGAAAAAACTAGCCATCCGTGCCAGTTTCCGGTGGAACTTGTCGAGCGATTGGTTTTGTCGATGACGGATGAGGGGGATGCGGTTCTAGATCCTTACATGGGCGTTGGGTCGTCTGTCATCGCAGCATTAATGCACAATCGAGATGCTTACGGCTGCGATATTGTTCCTGAATACGTTGCGATTGCAGAGCAGCGTGTGGCAGCGTGGCACAACGGCACCCTGCAAACACGGCCAATGGGGAAGCCTATATACAATCCGACGCTTCCGAACGGCGGCCATTAGTGCAAGTTAAGGCGCGACACTCTCACCTTAACGGCGAAGAATACCTGATTGTTCATCATGGCGCACTGTGGGAAGAATTGCTGGATGTCATAACCGACGTGGACGCAGAGGCTTGCCGCACAAAGGTCTCGAAGGAGAAAACGCGGGGAGGTCGGATGTTATATTCCCCTATCGACATGAATGCGTCTTTCAAGCGCGGGCTAACAGCAAAAGGATGGCGGGAGCGGAGAAATACGTTTTGGGTGACGGATGATGAAAACCTGTTGCGCTCCATTCAGGGCAGGACTGAAGCTGAACAAAAGGCCGCCATCGTGGCGACAGGGCGTAAGCCGATCATGTCATACAATCAGACCGACTTCGTGAAGGATCGCGTGGCAGTCGAAGTCCAGTTCGGGAAATACGCGTTTGTCGCCCATGACCTCTTCGTCAAGCACCTGAGCTTCTATGTCTCGGATATCATTGACGTGGGAATCGAAATACTGCCAATGAAGATGCTTGAATCCGAAATGTCGAGCGGTGTTCCATACTTCGAGCGGGATTTGCTGAACGTGATACGGCAGGGACGTGGTGTCCCCGCCGTGCCGCTTGTTTTGATTGGAGTTTCACCCTGACCCTTGATCTTGGGTTAGGAGCCCGATATATGTCATCCACCAAAGGGATGATGTTCCCACCCATACGCCCTAAATATCATGGCTGGTTGATCAAGAGCTCTCATGTGCATCACCTCCTTTCCACCCCAATATCTGGGTGGGCACCCAAGGGCTAGGCCACGCGATGACCTAGCCTTATTTTGTGATGGAGAAATAATCAAGTAGCTGGTTAATTAGACATGTAAGACCCTTTGCTGCCAGGTTGTTTTTTGTGCCTAGGGCTACAGTTTGGCTTCAGCTTGAACAACCCGAGAGCTTTGGCCTTCTAGATTCTCGCCCTCTATCGATGGGGGGGCCAGCGGATCTGTCCAGGTGCCAACCACGCTCAGGATAAGAGATGCGTCGTTGTTGACAGTGAATCGCAAGGAAATGGGAAATGGTGGGTTTTCTCCGATGAATATTTCCGCCAGAGTTCCCGATGGGGCCATTTCAAAGGGAAAATTGGCCTCATGGAGGGTGTAGGGATTGCTCGAACTCAATAGAATTTTGAGCCGTTTTGGATTTTCTTCACCGCTGATTTCACTTCGGATGGTTCGACGGCCGAGGAAGACCCTTGATTCTGAATTGATGGAGAGCGGAGTTCCGGTTAATGGCATTCGCAGTTCAGCGCTACGGTCCAACGCTTCCAATTGATATACTCTGCCCTCCATTTGAAGCTCAATATCGCCAATGGGCGCGGGGCTGACCAGTTTTATTCTACGGTCGTCGGCATTGAGATTGATATGATCGATGATGCTAACAGGCTGGGGTTTAATCCTGTCGAAGGGATTTAGATTCAAAACCCATATCAGTGTAATTAATGCCGGTAGAGCGAAGAGGAAAGTGGCGATTGAGGTGAGTGCGCTGGTACGGGATTGCTCATAGTGCGGTCGGTGGTAATGAAGACTGGTGAGGGCAAGAACAATCGGATAGAGCAGGAGCGTGAGTATCAGGCTGCCGTATGTGCGGTTTAAAAGGAGAACTTCGATTACTTCCATATATGGCTCATTGACAATGAGCACCAAACCCGCGATGTAGGGAATCAACGAGAGAGTAAGATACACATATTTCCAATGAAGTTTTCTGGTGGAGATGAATAAGAACAGAATGATAAGTGCCCAAAGAGAATAAATTGCCAATGTGATATTGAGCGCGATGAAAACGAGCGATGCCGCTATGGCGGTTAGGATCGCGGAATAGGAATAGAAATGCGGATTTCTTGCCAATGGAAAGCCCCTCGCGATGAGAATGAGATTCATCGATAGGGCCGCGGCAATGGTAATTTTGAAGAACACAAAGACACCCGGAGCGTAGGTCCATATAAGTGGGAAATCCGCTATGATTATCGTCTCCTCGACAATCAATGTGGAGAGAAATAGAAACAGGAATACCATGGCAAAGAGCATGGGCCAGGTCCACCAGAAGCGGAAGAAGCGCTTGATATTCAGACTTATAGTTCGAAATCGCAGAAGGATAATCACCATCAGGAGTGCTGAAACCGCCAAAAACACAGAGACATAGGAAAGTTCGGGAATAAAACGCGGAGCGAAATTCGACAGGGGCCTGAAGAAGAAAAAAACGCTCTGAGGGTTGGTGGGAACCTCTATTGTATGGGAGTCAATATCTGACAGGAGTCTTAGAAACCGCTGGATCATGCGTCTATCTTTTTCGCCGCTCACATTGCCCTCAATGAGCATGGTGGATATATCCGCGTCAATCCAAGTTTGCAGGGGGCCAATATCACCCTGCAGTCCCATTTTGGCCACTTCTATATCAGTATTTTTCAAGCGGTAGGGAATGGTAGCTGCCGAAAACGCCTGTGATACGCTCTTCACCAGCCAATGAGGCGCCACTTTTCCCCCACCCCCGGGCTTAAGGCTCCAGGAATCCGGTATCTCTTCGCTTTTTATATATAACGCGAATGTGTCGCCTGGAAAATTATAGGCTTCCACAGCCTGGCGGCTGCCATACGGATGAAAGCGGCTTTCACCTTTTTCGGCGCCCAGAAATACGAGTATCACTGTATTATTGGGTGGTTCGCTCGCCCAGCGCGATGCCATTTCCATGAGCAGGGATGTCGAAAACGCGCCACCATCCACCGGGGTGGCCAGAACAAAATGATTGGGACGGGTTCCGGGGAATTCGACCGCGAGGTTTTCCGAGAAAGTATGACCCAGCCGACCGGGATTCAAGGGAATCCTGGTGTAGCTCAATCTTAGTGAATCAAGATGGCTGGCGATGTAGTCAAAAGCTTCCTTCTCGGCTATCGATCCATCGGATCGCTCTTCGAGGTTCGCGAACCACCGGGTGTTGTTTTCCACATCCAGCGCGGAGGCCCCAGCGGTGCCGACGAGTGTCGGTATGAGAAGGAGCATGGACAGTAATCGACGCATCAATCACAAAATAGGTTGCTGCGAGTGCGCTCGTCAATAAGCTTTGTGTCTGAATGTTCTGTTGGCACACCCCATTCTACGCTGTGATGCGCGGTAGAACGGATCGTTCGCGGAGCAGCCGCATTCACGATTATCAGAGCGCGGCAATGGCTTCCTTGAGTTTTCCGGATTTAACAGCAGAGTGACATTGTTTGCAGATGGTGAATTTCTTGTTGTCGATTTCGTGCTGATAGAGCAGTTTGATTGCCGATCGCTTGCAAAGTGGACAGTCCCCACGAGCGGATCTTCTGCTTTCCTCTTTCAGGGGCTTGCCGCGATGCGCTTTAGACATAGCAATCACCTCTTTTATCCGGCGCCTCACGATAACATTTCCGGATATACTGGCAGACTATACTGGCGAGTCAGGATAAGGTCAAGTTGTATTCATGGATATCTGAAGAAGCGATTTGACTTTTTCATTGTACAATCAGTGGCTCTTTTAGGATACACTGGGTGAGTGAGCCTCAATAATGGCAGCGGAAAGCTCATCGACATTGTGATTGATTCACACAGGGACTTATCAATGGACAAAGAGAAAATTGCCCGCTTAACACATGAGCTTCTTGTTGAGCTTGGAGAGGATCCTAAGCGCCAGGGACTTGAGAAAACCCCCGAGAGGGTAGCTGAATCATGGGCGCATCTGACATCCGGGTATCGCAGTGATATTGAGAGTATTGTCAATGGCGCGGTTTTCGAATCTGAAACGAATAACATGATATTGTGCCGGGATATCGAATTGTACAGTCTTTGCGAGCATCATATATTGCCATTTTTCGGCAGTTGCACAATCGGATACATCGCCCATAACAAGATGATCGGCCTGAGTAAACTGGCCCGCATCGTAGACCACTTCTCCAGGCGTTTGCAGCTTCAAGAGCGATTAACCGCGCAGATTGCCAAAGCCGTTGGCGAGGCGGTTGACGCTGAGGGTGTCGGCGTCATTATCAAGGCCAGCCACATGTGTATGACAATGAGAGGGGTTAGCAAGCAGCATTCTTCGATGACGACAAGCTCAGTGCTCGGAAGCTTTCGCGACGATCCATCAACGAGACTTGAGTTTTTAACGCTTTCCGAACAGTGACTCAAAAGACGCGAACGCTCATTGCTTCGTGATATCTTTGTTTTCAAAAAGTCGCAGGGAGCCAGCCTGTGAATTCGCGTCGCTGATTTCTTCAATAAGGCTGACCGCCTGAAAGGGTATCATTAAATGATTGGCTTCGCTGAATTCTTTTCGAAGTTCATCTTCGGAAGGATCGATAACCAGTTTCGTTCTTTGGGGGAAAATCAAATCCTTGATGGAGACAAAATACGGGTGAGTGAGATCCAAACTGCTGGCTTTGAGAATAACCTTCTTTTCTTTCCATGTGAAATGAACCCTGTACGTGGACACATTTAGAGAATAGCGCAATGTGGTGGTTTTAGAAAGAGGGAAAACCAGGCTGAATCAGCGAAATTCCAGGTATTGATCGAAGCGATGACGCATCTATCCCATGGATATGAAAAAGCTTGCCGCGAGAGTTCCCTTCAAACTTCCAGGGCTGTGAAGTCTTCCTTGGGTGCGCCACAAACCGGACAGACCCAATTTTCCGGCAAATCTTCCCATGAAGTTCCTGGAGGAACTTGAAACTCCGGATCACCTTCTGAGGGATCGTAGATGTATCCGCAGATATTACAAACATAAGAAACCATGCATCATTTCCTTATCATCGCGCGAGGATCCAATAGATGGTCTACCTCTTCTTCCGGGAGTAGCGATGCCGCATTCACCACCTCACGGATAGTTTTCCCTGAGATATATGCTTCATGCGCTAATTCCGCGGCCTTGTCATAACCGAGTTTTAGTGCAAGAGGGGTTACCAATGCAAGTGATTTCTCAACCCATTCCGATGCGCGTTTTTCATTGGCCTTGATACCGCTGATGCACCTTTCAGCAAAAACCTGGGCCGAAGATCCCAGTACTTCCATCGACCGCAGAGAACACCAGGCGATTAATGGATGCATCATATTGAGCTGCAATGGGCCTGTGGAACCGCCAATACTAACCGATAAAGCCTGTCCTCTCGCGAAGGCGGCGGCCTGCAGCATCATCTCCGGCATCACCGGATTTACTTTGCCCGGCATGATTGAGCTGCCAGGCTGCAGGGGCGGCAGGGTGATTTCTCCAAGCCCCCCCCGGGGGCCTGATGAGAGTATACGAATATCCTCAGCGATTTTGCCCAGTGATATGGCGACAGTGTTCACGGCACCCATCAGTTCAACCTGAGCGTCGCGGGAGGCAATTGCCTCAAATCGGCTTATTGCCGGCACGAAGGGTATCCCGGTGTTTTTCGCGATCCATGCGATAACTCCCTCAGCGAACCCCTCTGGACAATTGAGGCCTGAACCGACGGCTGTTCCGCCCACGGCCAGCTCTTCAAGATGGGAAGAGCAGTGAGCAATACGCGCTATGCCTTTGCTTATTTGGACTCGAAAAGCTCCAAACTCCTGTCCCAGCGTCATGGGCACCGCATCCTGCAAATGGGTTCGACCGAGTTTTATCACCCCCTCGAACTCCTTTTCCTTTGCCGACAAACTTTTCTCAAGCGTGCGCAAATTGTCCATGAAAACACCAGCGGCCAGCCTATCGGCTATGTGCAGAGCCGTGGGGATGATGTCATTGGATGACTGTCCCATGTTAACGTGGTCGTTTGGATGAACCGGAGAACGCGTGCCTTTCTTGCCGCCCAAAATCACATTGGCACGATTAGCGAGTACTTCATTCATGTTCATGTTGGTGCTGGTGCCGCTGCCGGTTTGAAAGATATTGACTGGAAAGTCATTCGCGCAATTCTCCGCTAACACATCGTCTGCCGCTTGGGCTATAGCTTCCGCCAACTTTGTATCCAATCCACCGAGCGCGGCATTGGTAATGGCGGCCGCCTTCTTAACAAGAGTGAGAGCTTCAAGAAATGAAATGGGCATCGTAATAGGCGATACGTCGAAATTCTCAATGGCCCTTTGGGTTTGCGCTCCATACCATGATGCTTCAGGCAGGCTCACCTCGCCCATGGAGTCAAATTCTTGCCGGACATTCACTACTCTCTTTCCTCAATGGGCGGCCATTTACGATCGATATCACCCGTATAGAGTGCCTTGGGCCTGAAAAGTCGATTATCCGATCGCTGCTCAAGTATGTGGGAGAGCCAGCCAGAAGCGCGCGCCATAGCAAAAATTGGCGTATACAAATTTGAGGGTATGCCAAGCAAACTGTAAACCGCCCCGGAGAAGAAATCCACGTTGGGATAGATGGGCTTACCCTTCTCTTCCATTTTTTCCCGAAAAACCAGCTCGATTTCCTTGAGTATGTCGAGTTTGCGTGTATCACCATATTTCTTGGAAAGAGCCTTCAGGAATTCTTCCATAACAATCGCTCGGGGATCCTTGGCCTTATATACGCGATGACCCATACCCATCACCTTGCGTTTTTCCGACAAGGCCTTCTCCATCCAGGGACGGACATTTTCCACACTCCCAATTTCTTTCACCATTGCCATCACTTTTTCATTAGCTCCGCCATGAAGACTTCCAAAAAGGCTTCCGATTGCCGCGGAAATGGAGCAATAGCAGCTGGATAGAGAAGAGGCAACAACTCTGGCGGTAAAAGTCGAGGCATTGAATGAATGCTCGGCATGCAAGACAAGACAGGTGTCCATGATGTCACCGTCTTCCTTATCCGGCTCAACACCATTGAGTTGCCAGAGAAAATTGGCGCCATGGGAGAGATGTTTCTTGGGTGGTACGAAGTCCTTGCCATTTCTGAATCGGTGAAAGGCGGTTATTACCGATGGCAATTGAGCAATCTGATGGAGAGTTTGCCGGCAATTACAGGTTGGAGAATGTTCAATTTTGTGATCGATATAGCCGGACAAAAAATTCACCGTGGATTGTAGGAGTTCCATGGGATGAGACTGCCTTGGAAATCCTCGTATCATCTGAACAATGGGTGGCTTCAAATCGCGACTTTCCCTCATGCGGACGCTGAAATCGCTTAATTGAGACTTATTGGGCAGTTTGCCGTAGAGCAGCAGGTAAGCAACTTCCTCATAGCTGGCATGAGCCGCTAAATCTTGAATGCTGTAGCCATAATAGTACAGTCGTCCTTGTTCCCCATCCACCTTGCATATCCCGCTTTCACCGGCGATAACACCCTCAAGGCCCTTCGCAAAAGTCGTTTCTGACATAGTCGCTCCTCTCTCGATAATGATCTATATATTATGCCTTATGTAATGGTTTTCCTGTTAGGGACATCGCGGCTTCCCTCGTAATTTCGGAAAAGGATGGATGGCCGTGTATTGTAAGTGCAATATCCCCGGCACATCCTCCCATGGCCATCACACTCACTGGCTCCGCGATAAGCTCCGACGCGCAATGACCAACGATGGCAACGCCAAGCAGTCGCCCATCCTGCGCACTCGATAACAGTTTAACAAATCCATCCTCCATACCAGAGGCCAATGCTCGGGCATTTGCGGCATAGGAAAAATGACCCTTTTCATATTTCATATTCTGAGCCTTCAATTCTTCTTCAGACTGACCGGCCCAGGCAAGTTCCGGCTCCGTATACACGATTCCCGGAACCGGGCCGCTCCAGGGAGGATGTCCATCTCCAGCGAAAACCGAAGCAAGCGCCAGGGCATCTTCTTCAGCTTTATGGGCTAGCATGGGATTTCCTATGAGATCGCCAATGGCATACAAACCCGGAATACTCGTTTGGTAGTTATCATCGACTTTGAGAAATTTCCCATCAGGACTGCGCTCCGGATGAACGTTCCCGCTAAGAGCCGATTCGATGTTAGCTTCGCGGCCTACCGCTACTAATACTCTCTCGACTTCGATTTTTCTTTCATTTCCCTTAGTTTTTTCTTTCTTTTCGATATCATTTATCTCCCCTTTCACTTCGGTTTCTTTCTCACGAAGGTTCAATGTTACTTTCTGTGTACTCACCTCGGCGCTTTCCACCATGGAATCAGTAAGAACGGTAAGACCCTGTTTCTTCAACGCGGAGGCCAGTGCCTTGGATGCCTGTATGTCACAACCGGGGACAACCTGATTCATGGCCTCTATGATTGTTACCTTGGAGCCCAAACGGTTCCAAAGACTGCCAAGTTCCAGGCCGACAGCTCCGCCGCCAATTACCGCCAGACTGGCGGGCACTTTCGGCAGTGAAAGGGCATCGGTGGAATCAATAATCTGCTTTCCATCGAAGGGGATGTGGGGTAAGGTCGCAGGAACACTCCCGGTGGCCAGTACAATACGTGGCGCCGAGAACTTGGTGCTTTTTTTCCCGTCTCTGCTCTGGCATTCGACCTGATCCGGCGCGATCACGGCAGCTCTGCCGTGAAGCAGCTCCACCTTCCGTTTCTCCATGAGCGTGGCAATACCCAAGGAGAGTTTTCTAACAATGGCATTTTTTCTGGCCATCATGGCATCAAGATTCAGCTTGATGCCGTCATGGGATACAATGATACCGTGTGAGACTGTTTCATGCCTTACGCGATGGAAAAAAGCGCTGGATTCCAATAATGCCTTTGAAGGGATGCATCCCACGTTGAGGCAGGTGCCGCCTGGAACATCGCGTTCTTCCAGGAGCAGAGTTCGAATACCCCGTCGGGCGCATTCCAACGCGTGCGTATATCCACCCGGTCCAGCGCCGATGACAATCAAATCGTGGCTATGCACATCACACCCCCAGAAAAAGCCGCTCCGGGCTTTCGAGGTTTTTTTTGATCAATGTCAAAAATCCAACAGCCTCCTTGCCGTCAATCAGCCTGTGGTCGTAGCTCAATGCGAGGTACATCATGGGCCGAATCACCACATTGCCGTCCACCGCGGCCGGACGGTCGGTGATGGCGTGCATTCCCAGTATAGCCGATTGTCCAGGAGCCGGAAGTGGTGTTGACATCATGCTGCCGAAAATACCGCCGTTTGTAATGGTGAATGTTCCGCCGATCAGCTCCCCGGGAAGCAGGGTTTTTTCCGATGCCCTTCTGGAGAAACCGGCAATCGCACTCTCAATCTCCGCGAAGCCGCGATTTTCTACGTGGCGGACAACGGGGGTAATCAAGCCTTTTGGGGTTGAAACAGCAACACTGATGTGGATTCCATCCCTATAAACCACATCATCCCCATCGATGTGGGCGTTGATTTTGGGGTACTGTTCCAATGCCGCGGCGGAAGCTTTGAGGAAGAAACTCATGAACCCCAGTTTCACTTGGTGCTTATCGAAGAATTCTGCCGCGTACCGTTTTCTGAGGCTCATAATAGCACTCATATCCGCTTCATTGAAGGTTGTAAGGAGCACCAGCTCATCCCTTGTTTTTGCCAGATTGGCGGCAATGACGCGGCGGATACGGCTCAAGGGGGTTCTGTGCTCTTTGCCGCTGTGATTCGGCGTCGACGGGAATGACTTGGGCACATCGGGTAAGGAATCAGCCTTAGTGGGAATCTGCTTGACGACGTCTCCCTTGGTAATCATTCCATCTCTGCCGCTCCCTGTGAGGGCGCCAGGATCGAGCGCCGCAGCGGACGCTGCGGCGCTGGCTGCTGGTGTGATTCTCAAAGAGGAGTCGGCCGCGGACTCGGTGGTTTTCCGCGCTAAGGCTGAACTCGATTCTGATTCGATTGGAACGGGCAATTCGTCGGTATCCACCAGTCCCACAACCTGATTGATGCTCACGTCGCTGCCTTCGGGAACGGTGATTTTCAGAGTTCCAGTGGCTGGAGCTGTAACGTCAATGGTCGTTTTGTCGGTTTCCAGTTCGAATAATGCCTGGCCTTCAATGACGGTACTGCCATCAGCCACAGACCACGACGCTAAAAAACCCTCATTAATGGATTCTCCCATTCCTGGTACGGTAATATCAACTTTCATTTTTTCTTTCCGTTGCTTTCACTCCCAGTGCTTGGGTGATGAAGAGTTCTAATTCATTGATGTGTTTTTTGTGAGATCCGGTAGCCGGACTTGCTGAGGCGGGCCTGCCCGCGTACAGCCAAGATGAGCCGGTGATAGCGGCCAACCTTGGGGAGACAAAACTCCATCCGCCTCGGTTCTGTGGTTCTTCCTGGGCCCATACAAACTCATCGACATTGGGGTGGGACTTAATCAATTCGCTCAGGCGATTTTCCGGGAAGGGATAAAACTGCTCCAATCTCAGTATCACAGTTTTAGCGGCGGGAGAATCGGCCTGTGCCGCGCTGCTTAGCTCTCTACGTCGACGCTCTAGATCGTACCATAACCTTCCGCTGCAGATCAACAGGCGACGCGCGTCCTTGATTTTCACCGTATCGTTGAGCACGGTCTGGAATTGACCTGAACAGAGTTCGGAAAAATCCGATCGGGATTCTGGCATTCGCAGCAGACTTTTGGGTGTCATTAAAATCAGAGGCTTTCTGAAATCCTGAAGCAGTTGTTTTCTGAGAATGTGGAAGTATTGAGCGGGCGTGGTAAGATTGGCCACCTGCATATTGTCTTCAGCGCACAGCGTCAGATATCGTTCTAGATACGCGTTCGAGTGCTCAGGTCCCTGTCCCTCGTAGCCATGAGGGAGGAGCATCACGAGTCCGCTATGTCTGGCCCACTTCGATTCACTGGAGCTGATAAACTGATCGATAACCACCTGAGCGCCATTGGCGAAATCTCCAAACTGAGCTTCCCATATAACCAAAATTTCCGGAATGGTAATGGAATACCCATATTCGAATCCAAGAATGGAGTATTCCGAAAGGGGGCTGTCGTACACACTGAATCGGGCCTTCTTCGCGGCGAGTTTGGTAAGTGGTGTGTATTGACGGGGTGTGGTTGACGATATATCCCACCAGACCGCGTGGCGTTGGCTGAAGGTGCCTCTACCGCAATCCTCACCGGAAAGACGAACCGATCGTCCCTCTGATAACAGACTACCCATGGCCAAGCTCTCGGCGAATGCCCAGTCCACGCCTTTGCCAGTTTCTATCACTTCTGTTCGGCTTTTGATGAAGCGTTCAAGCTTCGGGTGTACCCGGAAATCTGGGGGCAGCTCCAGCAGTCGGATAGCGATGTCTCTCAGTTGTTTTGATGCTACGCCTGTCTCGGGAAAATCGAAGCTGTATCCTCGTCTTACCTTGGCCCAATCCCCGGTGAGCGACTGAAATCCATGGAAATTGGTCAGTTGTTTCGTTTTCTCCCTCGCCACTTTGAGTTCATCAACATAGCTGATTCTGAAATTTTCCTGATCTTTTTTGGTATAGATTTTCTGTTCATGCAGCACTTTTCCATAAATTTTTGATACCGAATCATGGTGCTGAATGAGATTGTACATAATGGGGTGGGTGAATGAGGGTTCGTCCGCTTCATTGTGTCCCAGGCGCCGATATCCGATGATATCCACAACAATATCCTGTCCGAATTTCTGTCTCCAGCGCAGTGCCAGCTCCATGGCTCTCATTACAGCACTTGGATCGTCACCGTTAGCGTGAAGCACCGGTACGGGCATTACCTTGGCGATATCGGTTGCAAAAAATGTGGAACGGGAATCAGTACTGGCAGTAGTAAAGCCAATCTGATTGTTCACTACGATGTGAATGGTGCCTCCCGTGCGATACCCCCTGAGTTGAGACATATTGAATGTCTCCGCGACGACGCCCTGTCCTGAAAATGCCGCGTCACCGTGAATCAGCACCGGGAGAGTTTTTTTGCGTGTGAGATCGTTCTTGAGCCTTTGCGTTCCCCTGGCCTTGCCCTGAACCACTGGATTAACCGCTTCTAGATGGCTAGGATTTGCCACTAGGCTGATATGAACCTTGCGACCATCGCCGACTTCGAAATCCGTGCTTTGCCCGATATGGTATTTCACATCACCAGAACCGCCGTAGGTGTGAGGCACATAGCTGCCGGCGAACATCGCGAAGATTTCCGCCATTGGTTTGCGCATCGCGTTAACCAGCACATTGAGACGGCCCCTGTGAGCCATCCCGATAATGATGTCCTTGATATTTCTACGACCGGATTCAGTGAACAGGTAACGGAGTGCCGGAATCAGCACATCGGTGCCTTCCAAACTGAATCTCTTCTGACCAGTGAAGCGGGAATGAATGAACGATTCGAATTCCTCAGCACGGATGAGATCGCGCTGCCATCGCCTGAGCTCTTCATCTTCCCAGGGCTTGAGCTGTTCTCGGTTTTCCAGCTGATCGATGAGCCATCGTCTCATTGGGCGATTGCGGATGTGAAGGAATTCACATCCCATTGTGCCGGCATATACCCCATTCAGCTTGGCAATGATTTCCCTTAGTGAAACCTGAGCGGTTTCGAAGGATGCCGGGGCAGAGAAAACCCTATCCATGTCTGCATCTGTAAGGCCATAGGTTGCCGGATCGAGTTCGTGGCCAATTCCGTGTTGAGTAATCCACGCGTAACGGAGATTCGGAGGCATGTAGGCACCCAAAGGATTAATTTTGGCATAAAGATGACCGAGCTCTCGATATGCCTCCACCAGCGCATCCACACGATGCTGCTTGTCCTGTATCATTCGGTGGGTGCTGCCCTCTTTATTGTTTGTTGGAGATGGTTCGAGAAGATTTTGCCATTCAGAGGAAGCAGCGGAATCCTTATTCTCCAGGATATCCTCTAACCAGGCTGTGTTTGTTCCGGAAAGAAATTCCTGCACCAACGTCCTACCTAATTTCCGATTTTGTGGGCTATAAGGCTTGGGATTTCGCCCGGCGTTTCGGCAACCTCCACCCCCGCGCTCCTAAAGGATTTTACCTTTGCCTCGGCCGTTCCAAACCCACCGGAAATAATGGCGCCGGCATGTCCCATGCGTTTTCCTTCAGGCGCTGATCGACCGGAGATAAATGCTACCACGGGAGTAATCATGGACGATTGGATAAATTGTGCTGCTTTTTCTTCCGAATCGCCCCCTATCTCTCCAATAAGAACCACGGCATTCGTACTCTTGTCAGCTTCGAATTTTCCGAGAAGATCGATGTATCCCGTTCCGATAACCGGGTCGCCACCAATGCCGATGCAAGTGGACTGACCCATCCCAGCTTCGCTGAGAGCATGTACTACTTCGTAGGTAAGAGTGCCCGAACGACTGATAACCCCAATGCCACCCTGTTTATGGATTGCTGCTGGCATGATGCCAATTTTGCACTTTCCGGGACTGATGAGACCCGGGCAGTTAGGACCAATGAGAACTTGATTCCGGGATTTTACTAGGTGGTAGATATTCAGCATATCAAGGACTGGTATGCCCTCGGTAATACAAACAATAAGTGGGATAAGGGCATCCGACGCTTCTTTGATAGCCAGAGACGCGAAGCGGGCCGGAACAAATATAACCGATGCGTTCGCATCGGTGGAGTCTTTTGCCTCAGCTACTGAATTGAAAATAGGGGTGCCACTTAAATCGGTTCCTCCCTTGCCGGGCGTAACCCCTCCCACGATATGGGTACCGTCTTCTTTCATGCGTCCGGTGTGAAAGGAGCCATCACGACCCGTGGCTCCCTGAACTATTACCTTGGTATTTTCATCGATCAGGATGCTCACGGCTTTCCTCCGACAGCGGCGATAACCGCCTTGATTGCTTCGTCTAAATCATCTTTCGCCGATAATCCAGCACTTTCTAGGATGCTGCGCCCCTGTGCCTGATTTGTACCCACGAGCCTGATTACCAGCGGCAACTCGATTGTTAGCTGTTTTCTTGCTAAGAGAAGGCCGTTGGCGATATCGTCACATCGTGTAATTCCACCGAATATGTTGATGAGTATTGCCTTCACTTTGGGATTTCTAAGTATGATACTCAACGCGTCGGCTACCTTCTGCGGGTTGGAACTGCCGCCAACATCCAGGAAATTCGCTGGATCTCCACCGTAATGCTTGATGAGATCCAAGGTTGCCATTGCCAAGCCGGCGCCGTTAACGATGCATCCAATACTGCCGCGCAGGCTAACAAAACTGAGGTTTTTTTCTCGCGCCTCTATTTCATCCTCACTATCCTCTTCGGGATTTCTCAATGAAGCAATCTCAGGATGACGGAACAACGCGTTTTCATCGAAATTGATCTTTCCATCCAGGGCCAGCATTTTTCCATCCGGTGTGAGCGCGTATGGATTAATCTCGGCCAGAGACGCGTCGGTGCTCAAAAAAAGGGTGTAGAGTGATTTGGCGGCATCCAGTGCCTGGTTTAATTGGGCTTCTCCAGATATCGATTGGCCCAAGAATTTTTTGAGTGTCTTTTCATCGAGTTCCTGATGCGGAAAGAGGGTCAATTTATGAATGGCATCCGGATTCGACGCGGCAAGATCTTCGATATCAACGCCGCCTTGATCGCTAAGCATCAATGTGACTCCCTGACAGGCACGATCGAGTATCATACCAAGGTAATGCTCCTTGGCAATCGGCGCCGCATCACAAACGAGTATGCGATCCACCTTGAAGCCTTTGATATCCATGCCGAAAATTTCTGATGCTTTGGCCTCTACCTCTTCAGGGCTTTCCGCCAGTTTCACACCTCCGGCTTTCCCACGGCCGCCGGTGAGTACTTGCGCCTTCACCACCACCTGCGACCAGTTTGTCGAAGCCCGGCGCGCCTCACCGGGGCTTCTCACCATTGTGTAGTTATTGACTGGAATACCATACCGTCGGAACAAATCGCGGGCTTGGTACTCATGAATTTTCATGCGACTGTTTCACCTCCCTTGATTTCTTTGATGGTTTTCTTAGTGAGATTGATAAGCTTCGTTATCTTGATGCCCCGGGGGCATACCACGGTGCATTCAAAATGATTTTCGCAGGCCCACACGGCATTCGGCTGATCGACAATTTCCATTCTGGGAGTCAGCCCCTTGTCCCGAGAGTCAAAGATGAACCTAGCCGCGGCCACCAGCGCCGCTGGTCCCACAAAGCCTGGATTGCCATCAAGAACCGGACAGGCCGAATAACACGCGGCACAGCTGATGCATTTCGTGGCATCGTCGATGAGCGCCCTTCTTTCGACCGACTGATGAAATTCACCCGATGCGGGAGCTTTTTCTTTTGGCATCAGGTAGGGTTTGACAGCACGAAACTTGGCAAGAAAAGCGCTCTGATCCACCATGAGATCTTTTTGTATAGCCATGTGCTTCAAGGGGTCTAATGCAATGACATCTCCGTCGATATCAGTAATATCCTGAATGAGTGTTTTGCAGGCCAGGCGTTCTTTACCGTTGATGCGCATCGCGTCCGAGCCGCATACTCCGTGGGCGCAGGATTTCCGGTACGCCAGAGAACCATCCTCATATCTGGAAATATGAATCAGGGCATCGAGAATGCGGTCGGTGGGCTCCACCACCACATCAAACGATTGTCGTCGCGGCTCCCTATCGATTTCGGGATTAAATCGTTGTATATCCAGAGTGATTCTCATGACCAACCTCTCTATTCTTCAATAAACACGGCTCTTGGGTTCCCATCGACTCAGATTCACAGACTTAGATTTCAGCGTAATCTGTTTCCCATCAAACAGACTCAGGCTATGTTTTAACCAATTTTCGTCATCACGTTCGGGGAAATCCTCGCGAGAATGGGCGCCCCGACTCTCTTTTCTGGCCAATGCCGCTGATGCGGTGTGGAGGGAGAGGTCAAGGAGGTTTTCGAGCTCCAAAATGGATAGTACTTCTGTATTGAAATTGGCCTCTTGGTCCTGTACTCCGATTTCCCGGTAGGATTCCCGAAGTCTGGAAATATCATCGACAGCCTTCTGCATGGACGAGGCATTCCTGTACACTCCGACATTGGCCATCATCGTTTCCTGCATGGCCTCATAGCTGTCGCCCGAATGGGCGCCACCCTTTTTCAAGCGCTTGATTCTCTCGCTCCATTGCTTAATCTTATCGAGCCCAGCGTTGCCAGGATCGACCCCTGAAGCTTCCTTGATGTCGTTCGCGATAGAAATACCTGCTCGGCGACCGTAGACAATCAACTCCACCAGGCTGTTGGTGCCCAAGCGATTTGCCCCATGCACTGATACGCAGGCACATTCTCCCGCGGCGTATAGCCCCTCCCAAAGGGTGGATCCGTCGCTTACCCTACCGTCAATATCAGTGGGAATGCCGCCCATCGCATAGTGAGCGGTGGGCTGAACAGGCATGGGCTTGGTAGCGGGGTCGACACCCAGGTATGTTCGGCAGAAATCGGCAATATCGGGAATTTTGGTTTCTACCACATCCCGGCCAAGGTGACTGGCATCCAGGAACACCCAGTCATCAATTTTCTTATCACCTCGTATACCATGTCCCAGTGCGATCTCGCTCATGATGGCCCGACTCACCATATCCCTGGGAGCCAAATCCAGCATGGAAGGCGCATATTTCTCCATGAAACGTTCACCGTTTCTATTGAGCAGAATTCCGCCCTCGCCCCGGACACCCTCCGTGATGAGAATTCCCATTTTTCGGATTCCTGTGGGATGAAACTGGAAGAATTCCATGTCCATCAAAGGTATGTTCGCCCGAGAGAGCACTGCCGGTCCATCCCCTGTATTGGCTATGGCATTGGAGCTGACCTTGAACATGCGAGCGAATCCCCCGGTCGCGAAGAGCACAGCTTTTGCGGCTACCAGGTGAAGTTCTCCGGTGGAAAGCTCGAACACAATCAATCCGGCGATTCGCTTGTCCATCATTACAACATCCACCACCTGCCATTCGTCATGGAAGGTAACATCGTTTTTGATGCACTGCTGATAGAGCGTCTGGAGTATCATGTGACCCGTACGGTCGGCGGCATAGCACGATCTGCGCACCGCGCTGGTACCGAAATTTCTGGTATGGCCACCGAAGCGGCGCTGGTCGATTTTTCCCTCAGGTGTTCGACTGAAGGGCAGGCCGCGGTTTTCCAGGTCGTAAACAGCGCGAACCGCTTCTTCGGCCAAAATGATGGCGGCGTCCTGGTCTACCAGATAGTCTCCGCCCTTTACTGTATCGAAAGCATGCCATTCGGGGCTGTCCTCTTCGACATTGCCTAAAGCTGCCCCAATACCGCCCTGAGCGGCGCCAGTATGGCTTCTTTGAGGATACAGCTTACTAATTACCGCAGTCCGACCGCTTCCCGAAGCCTCAAGAGCCGCGTAAAGCCCGGCGCCTCCGGCGCCGATAATCACTATTTCATAGTCAAAGCGCATGGTGTTTTCCTCTCATCGCGGTTCCCTCAAATTTCTTGAGTACATAGCATAGGATACCCCCATTCTGCCAGAATGCCATTTCGACTCTCGTATCAATTCGACATTTTGTTTGAATGATGAAACTGGTTTCATCTTCCCGTGTAATGGTGACATTGACTCTATCACCCGGTTTCAGCCCCAAGAGCCCGGTAATGGTAAACTGTTCCATTCCCGTCAGGCCCAAGCTCCGCGGCGTATCCGCGCCGGTGAATTCTAGAGGCAGCACTCCCATACCGATGAGATTGGAACGATGAATCCGTTCGTAACTCTGTGCGATAACAGCTCTGACACCCAGAAGCATGGGCCCTTTGCCGGCCCAGTCTCTAGAAGACCCGGTTCCATATTCTTTGCCCGCGATTACCACGAGGGGAGTATTCCTCTTCCTCCAGGCCATTGCCGCATCGTAGATGCTAAGCAGTTGGCCATCCGGTCCAATGGTGTAACCGCCCTCCCTATCCTTGGCCATGGCATTGCGAATCCGTATATTGGCGAAGGTACCCCTCATCATTACTTCGTGGTTGCCGCGGCGGCTACCGAAGGAATTGAAATCTTGAACTCCAATGCCGTGAGATTTGAGATAGAATCCAGCCGGCCCATCTGCGGGGATGTTTCCTGCCGGCGAAATATGGTCGGTGGTGGTGGAATCAGGCAGAATGGCTAGGCATCGAGCGTTTCGCAAATCTTGGATATCGTTGCCATTTTTCGCGGTGTTTTCGAAGAATGGGGGACGGCGAATATAGGTGCTGTCGGGCTGCCAATCATAGCGCTCTCCAAGAGGTGCTTCTAATTCTTGCCACTGCGCGGAACCCGTGAAAATATCGGCGTAGGTATGCCTGAACAGGTCGGCATTCAAGTGGGTGCTCAGGGCTTTGGAGATTTCCTGCGGCGTGGGCCACAGGTCTTTCAGATAAACCGGTTTTCCATCCTTGTCATTCCCTATGGCATCCTTTTCGAAGTCAATGAGAATTGAACCCGCGAGCGCATAGGCCACCACCAACGGGGGAGATGCCAGATAGCTGGCCTTTGAATCAGGGTTCACCCTTCCCGCGAAATTGCGGTTGCCCGAAAGCACATTGACAGTAACGAGCTTTCCTTTTTTAATGGCCGCCTTTACAGTCTGGGGTAATGGGCCTGAGTTGCCGATGCATGTCGTGCAACCATACCCCACCAAATGGAAGCCCTGCGCGTCCAAAGCTTCGGACAATCCCGATTTATCAAGATAGGCAGTAACTACCTGACTGCCCGGCGCAAAGGATGTTTTCACCCAACTTTTGGATCGAATGTCCTTCTCCAATGCCTTTTTAGCCAGTAGGCCAGCACAAATCAATATCGCTGGATTTGATGTGTTTGTACAGCTTGTTATGGATGCAATGGCCACATCGCCATGAGTGAGCCGATGATTTATTCCCTCTAAGGGAACAGAGGTCTGTATGGATTGCTCATCAACTTCGTATACCTTCGTCAATGATTCGGTGAAATTGTCAGGGACATCCGGCAAGCGAATCAAATCCTGGGGACGGCAAGGCCCGGCCATCGCCGGTACAACATCTCCCATGTCCAACACCAGCGTATCGGTGTACAGCGGCGGCAGCTTGTCGTCTCTCCAAATCCCCTGAGCCTTGGCATATGATTCAACAAGCGCGATATGCCCCGGTTCGCGCCCGGTGAGCCGCAGGTAGGTAAGGAGTTCCTGATCGATGGGAAACAGGCCGCATGTTGCGCCGTATTCGGGCGCCATATTGCTAATGGTGGCCCGGTCGGCCAAAGACAGATTGTCCAGCCCCGAACCGAAGAACTCGACGAACTTGCCGACAACTCCATGTGTCCTGAGCATTTTCACTACAGTGAGAACTAAATCCGTTGCCGTGCAACCGGGAGCAAGCTTCCCTTCCAATTTGAAGCCGGTTACCTTTGGTATCAACATCGTGATTGGCTGACCCAGCATCGCGGCTTCGGCTTCAATTCCGCCCACACCCCATCCCAGAACTCCCATGCCGTTTATCATTGTCGTATGGCTATCGGTTCCCACCAGGGTATCGGGGTAGACAATCTTGGTTCCGTTTTTTTGCGCGGTCCAGACAACCTGAGCCAGATGCTCAAGGTTTATTTGATGAATAATCCCCTTTCCCGGGGGAACAACGCGGAAATTGCTGAATGCTCTTTGGCCCCATTTAAGGAAGCGATAACGTTCTTGATTGCGTTTAAACTCAAGTTCCACATTGAGGCCGAAGGCCTGTTTACTGCCGGATTTGTCCACCATAACGGAGTGATCGATAACCAAATCGACAGGTATCTGTGGATTGATTTGTGAGCCATCTCCGCCACTTTCCCAAAGAGCATCTCGCATGGCGGCTAAGTCAACCACAGCGGGAACACCGGTGAAGTCCTGCATCACCACTCTTGCGGGATGGTACGCGATATCCTTCTCAGGTACATTGTTTGATTTCCAGGAAGCGATCGCCATAGCATCAGATGGCGATACAGCATCATTGTCAAGGTTTCGAAGAACATTCTCCAGCAGGATTTTCAGGGAGAAAGGGAGTCTGCTAATGTCTATATCCTCAGTAGCGGCATAGCGGACAATGTCGTAATACTCATAGGTTTCGCCTTCTACCCGCAGTGTTTCTCTGGTCATCCTAAACCTCAATGATATACGAACTGCTTAATGTGCATGATAGTGCGATGTGGGTTGATTAGCAAGGAAATACGATCGTGCGTACGAATTGATTTTTCCCTCGCTAATTGTCTTGGATGTGAGTGTGGACTGGCTCGCGCGAAGAGGACAGCAGGCAATTGAACTTGCCCCGCGATTATTGCTCGCTATTGTCGTTATTGTCGTCCCGAAGTGGCCCATAAGGTCGCAGCATTTTGTTGAATACCGTCGCGACTGACTCCTCGAACACCTCTTCGAGCTGTCGGCGAAAAGCGGTGAGCGTTCGGATTCGATCGAAATAGGGGGAATCCTGACTCGGCAGCAGAAGCAAATAGGGATCTACTTTGAGTGCTTTTGCGAGGATTGCGATTATTTCGGCAGAAGGCCAGCGCCTGGATCGCTCAATATCGCAGATATACCCCGAACTGATACCAGCTTTTTCGGCCAATTCCGCCTGCGTTAGTCCCAATTGTTTGCGCACTCGTTTTACGTTCGTTCCTAGAATGTCGCGAACTTGCAGCCCCATCATAATGACATATGATGAGTGAGAAGAAACAAATAGACCACAGACTCAGAGCGTGAAAAAGACACGCTCTGAGTATAAATTTCAATACGCAACGGTACCAAGCACTCAAACGACTGGTTTGATAGGGGCCGAATTTTTTAACCACTATCCCTTGAGGGGTTAATACTTCCTAAAGCAATTCTCCCATTTTTTGGAAGAATTCCATACGCCGCTTGGCGTTCGCTTCGGCATGGTCAAACAGTTTTTCGGCTTCTGTAGGATTTGTTTTCCGCAAGGCCATATAGCGTCGTTCGCCACGGATGAAATTCTGATAGCTTGCTGTTGGTTCCTTGGTTTCCCATTGGAAGCGACTTCCTTCCTCAAGCTGGGGATTATATCGGAACAGCGGCCAGTACCCCGATTCGACGGCCTTTTTCATTTCCGTTTGACTCTGGGACATATCGATACCATGATTGATACAGGGGGAATAGGCAAAAATGATGGACGCGCCAGGATAGGCCTCGGCCTCCATTATGGCTTTCTGCGCCTGGCCCCTATTGGCTCCCAGTGCAATGGACGCGACATAGACGTACCCATAACTCATGCACATAAGTGGCATGTTTTTCTTGGGAAGCATCATGCCACTGTTGGCGAATTTGGCCACGGCGGCAATGGGGGTGGCTTTTGAAGCTTGACCACCAGTATTCGAATACACTTCGGTGTCGAGAACCAGGATATTCACATTCTTGCCCAGCGCGATAACGTGATCGACACCACCATAGCCAATGTCGTACGCCCAACCGTCACCACCTATAATCCACACCGATTTGTCGACAAAATAATCCTGCAGTTCGATAATCTTGGAGATGATCTTGCGAGATTCGCCGCTGGCGGCTTTTTGAGCCGCTGGCAAGAGTTCTTGAATTCTTAGCTGACCATCCTTGGCTTCCTGGTCGGTCGCGTCGAAATTCTCCAAGGCCTTTCCAAGGACGGCGGTGAGTTGGGAAGTGGTTCCGATTTCAAGTATTTCTTCCACCTTCAACTTGAGAAGACACCGGTTGTTATCTACGGCCAGACGCATACCGAAACCATACTCGGCATTGTCCTCAAAAAGGCTGTTGCCCCAAGCTGGTCCGCGGCCTTCCTTGTTTGTACAGTAGGGAATGGTGGGGAAAGTTCCACCGTATATGGATGAACAACCTGTCGCGTTAGCGGCAATCATCCGGTCCCCGACAATCTGAGTCAACATTTTTACGTAGGGGGTTTCCCCGCATCCGGCGCAAGCGCCTGAAAATTCGAACAGCGGCTGTTTGAATTGAAGTCCCTTCACGGAAGTTTCCGGGGCGCCTTCCAAATTGTCTTCCGGGAGAGAGGCAAAGAAGGCCTCATTGGCGTTTTCTCCCGCCTCGCGCTCCACATTGATGGGGCTCCACGCAAAGGCCTTGTTTTTTGCGGGACAGGCAGCCAGACAGACACCACAGGCCTGACAATCTTCAATATACACTTGAACTCTATAACGCAGATCGTTCTCATTCTTGGTTTTTGATTTGAGCGTGATGAAACTCTTCGGTGCGCCATCAAGATTGCTGGGCGCGCATTGCTTGGCCCGAATGGCAGCGTGGGGACAGGACTGTACACATTGATTGCATTGGATACAGTTTTCCGGAAGCCACTTGGGTACACGGGGAGCGACTCCGCGTTTTTCAAGGCGGGTGGTGCCCACAGGCAGAGTTCCATCGTATGACATCTTGCTCACGGGGATATCATCCCCTTTGAGTGTCATAGTGGGTAGAACAATGTCGTTGGCGAAAGCTCCGGCATCCTTCGAAATAAGTTGAGCCGCCACAAAGGCATCTGCCGTGGGCGCGTCAGGAACACTCACCTCAAGCAGAGACTCACTGCTTTTATCCACCGCATTCCAGTTCATTCTTACAATGTCTTCGCCTTGCCTGGAAAAGGATTTTTTGATGGCAGTTTTCATCAATTCGATAGCTTCCTTTTCAGGAAGCACACCGGCAATTTTGAAGAAACAGGCCTGCATCACCGTATTGATGCGGGTGCCCAGACCAACTTCATTGGCAATTTTCAACGCGTCAATAACAAAAAAACGAGCCTTTCGGTCGATTAGAATTTTCTGCTCCGCCTTGGTAAGACTGGCGAATGCCTCATCTGTATTCACTTCGGTGTTCAGCAAAAAGGTACCGCCATTTTTTATCGGGCTGAGCATGTCATATCGACCGATGTAAGCTGGATTGTGACAGGCGACAAAATCGGCCTTCTCAATCAGCCAGGGCATGTTTACCGGACTCTTCCCGAAGCGCAGATGACTGGTGGTGATACCCCCTGATTTCTTCGAATCGTATACGAAGTAGGCCTGAGCGTTCATATCCGTGTTGTCGCCGATAATTTTGATAGAGTTTTTGTTAGCACCCACAGTTCCGTCAGAACCAAGGCCCCAGAACATGCAGCTCACCACATCATCGGGGTCGACATGGAGTTCCTCTTTCACCTTTAAGGAGAGATGAGTAACATCGTCGTTGATGCCAACAGTGAAGTTATGCGAACATTTCCCTCCGAGGTGATCGAAAACAGACTTGACATGGCTGGGCGTGAATTCCTTGGAAGACAAACCATATCGTCCACCAATCACCTTGATACTTTTGCCCGCCAGTGCCGTGGCAATGTCCATGAAAAGGGGTTCGCCGATGGCGCCGGGTTCTTTCGTTCGATCCAAAACAGCAATTTTTTTACACGATTCCGGCATAGCTCTGAGAAAATGCTCAACGCTGAAAGGTCGATATAGATGCACCTTGATAGCGCCTACCTTCGCCCCTCTGCCGTTCAGCGCCTTGACGGCAAGGTCAATAGTGTCACAACCGGAACCCATGGCGATAATGACTTCTTCAGCATCCGGGCTGCCCACGTACTCAAAAAGCTGATAGCTTCGGCCAATCGTATTTCCCACCTTGTCCATGTAGTTCTGGACAATGGCTGGCACTTCATCGTAGTATTTATTCACCGTCTCCCGGCCCTGGAAATACACATCGGGGTTTTGCGCCGCCACCTTGATGATGGGTTGCTCCGGCCTCATTCCCCGACTCCTGAAGCGTTCGATGTACTCCGGCTCAATGAGAGTCTTAATCGTATCGAAGGAAATTTCCTCCACCTTCATGATTTCGTGACTGGTGCGAAACCCGTCGAAGAAGTTCAAAAACGGAATTTGAGCTTTCAATGTGGCGAGGTGGCTCACCAGAGCCAAATCCATAGTTTCCTGGATGTTGTTGGCCGCCAGCATCGCGAAACCGGTATTCCGGATACTCATCACATCCGAGTGATCGCCAAAGATGGAAAGAGATTGGGCCGCGATCGACCGGGCGGAGACATGAAAAACCGTAGGAAGCATCTCTCCGGCAATCTTGTGCATGTTGGGAATCATGAGCAGCAAACCCTGACTTGCCGTGAAAGTTGTTGTCATGGCGCCCCCTGAAAGCGAACCATGAACCGCGCCGGCGGCGCCGGCCTCACTTTGCATCTCAATGACATCAACCGGTTTGCCAAACACATTGTTCAAACCCGAGCTTGCCCAGGCGTCAGTATATTCACCCATTGGAGAGGAGGGGGTAATTGGGAAGATTGCGGCTACCTCGCTAAACGCGTAGGCCACATGCGCGGCGGCGGCATTGCCATCAATCGTGACCATTTTATTCTTTTCAGGCATAGTTTTTCCTTAAATGCTTAGACTTGTATACGAATCACACTGTCGAATCACATTATCATATTATTACCTTGCTATTTCAATACTCCCTAGTGCCCGGCAGGCCTTTTTGGCGGAATCCATGGGCCACCGCTTCAGCTTATCATTACAAGGCGCGCCTGTACCGCCCATCCAATCGATGTTAGGATCGCCCTATGAAGCCAAACTGCCTGTTGCCAACATGGCCGATCGTGCTCGTGATGATTGCCTGCCCCCTTTGGGGTCTCGAAGATTCCGAGCCACTGCCCCACGCGGACAATCTCAGCGCGTGGCTGGGCATGAAAATGCCAGAGGTGCAGGAAACCCTCGGACTGCCTGAGAATATGTTCGTTCATCGCGGCCAGGTGGAAGAAGAGGACAATGTTGTCTTCTATTATCCGAACCATTTCTACCTTTTCTGGTTTCAGGACAGGGTTTGGCAGGTAAGAGTGGACGAACGTTGGCAGGGAGATGTGGATGGACTGCGCATGGGCATGTCCCGCGAGGAAGCGCACGCGCTTTGGGGATTGCCGATAAATGAGTGGGATGGCTGGCCTACCTGGACCCTTCCGGACAGGGGTTTTCCCGCGCGCGTCAGGCTATATTTCGATGAGGATGATAATTTAGTCGATCTCTATGTCTACAGGAGTGATTGGTGAGCGCCCTTTGTCTCTGCCTCACCGCGAGAACTCTTGATGGTTCGATGCGGCAGTTGGAGCGTTACAGGGCATTTATCGATATGGCGGAACTTCGATTGGATCTTATTGACCCGGTGGAAAGAGAAAATGCTCATCGGTTCAGTTCACGCGCGAATGTTCCATTGATACTCACACTCAGACTCCCGGAAGATGGCGGAGAATGGGGCAAAAGGGGCGAATCCGAAGAAGAGCGGAAGAGACTATTCATACATCTGTTAGAATCCGGTGGATGGGCTTATATCGATCTGGAACACAATCGTCCCCTCGATGAAGTTGTCTCGGTGGCCCGCGATGCCGAAACGGTTGTTATACGCTCTGTGCATGATTTTGAAGGAACGCTGCTCTCATCGCCGGTTTCACGCATATCGGGTTTGCTGAAAAGCCTGGCCGAGAATGATTGTATCCCGAAACTAGCGGCATTGTGCATGGGCAGCCGTCAACTGCTCACACTGGCTCGCGCGGCATTAGCGCTTGAATCGCTTGAGAATAAAGTTGTGCTGGGTATGGGAGAATTCGGTACGCCTTCGAGGATTCTCGCCCATCGATTAGGATCATGCTGGACCTATGCCTCGCCAATGAAAAACCAGAATGAGGCGAATGATGAACCGCTCGCGGCCCCTGGTCAGCTCAATCCTGAAATTTTGGAAACTCTTTATCGCTACCGGAGCATAGACAAAGAAACGCCGCTGTACGCGGTGGCTGGTAATCCGGTGGCCCAAAGCCGATCGCCCGCGATTCACAACCACTGGCTGATAGAATCCGCCTTGGCGGGCAGCTACCTGCCCATACGCTGCGATGACTTGGCCGCCCTGATAGAAACCTGCGATATATGGGGTATACAGGGTTTGTCCGTAACACTCCCGCATAAAAAAAAGGCCTTCTCACTCTGCGATTATTCAGACCCGCTGGCGCGGCGCATTGGCGCGGCAAACACCATGCTGAGAGGCGGTGATGGCTGGAGGGCCAGGAACACGGACGCGGCAGGGTTTTTGTCATCTCTCCCCAAGGCGCTAAGGCTGAACGATGTGTCCGAATTGAACGGCATGAGAGCATTGGTTATCGGCGGAGGAGGCGCCGCTCGGGCGGCGGCTCATGCCTTGGCCGACGCGGGAACGCGTCTGGTTATTCTCAACCGAACCGAGTCCAAGGCGCGTATACTCGCGAAGGAAACAGGTGGTATCGGGGGACCGCTCTCGGCTGATTCCTATCCGCTTATACGAGATGGGGTTCACCTCGCGGTACAAACCACCAGCCTTGGAATGCGGCCCTATGAGGGTGTAGACCCGATTCCCTGGTGGAAATTCGATGGATGCTCCCTGGTGTACGACATGGTTTATGAGCCCATCGAAACGGCGCTTCTTGCCCGTGCCAGGGCCGCCGGTATTCACACCATGAACGGATTGGAGATGCTAAGGGCCCAGGCGGCTCTTCAGTTTGAATTATTTACAGGGATGAAAGCGCCGACGGTTGATTAGAGGGCTGCCTGGCAAACCCGCTCCCCCACCCCCATATGGCTAACGCCAGGCACTGAAGCGGCGATCTAAATGTCCATATGTCTAGAATAATGGACATATGGCAGTAGTTTTATTTCTATGTTTCTAGAGTGGAAGTATAGATGATGAAGCCACGCGAGGGATTGAGCGACGGGGACGCGTCCATAACTCCGCGCTGACGATGGGTTTGTGAGCATCTTGACGCCAGGCGTCATCGTAAGAAATTCACCCGGATAAACATGATTTTTCTGCAATACAAATCGATATTCGCAGATTATATTCTGGATTGTTCGGCCAGTGTTCCGTATTTCACGGCATCACATTCCGTATTTTACGCCGTTGAATTCCGCATTTTACGTTGAATACTTCCGAAATATCCGATACCCTGTCAGCATGACCACGACAACTTTATACCCCAGAAACATCCGGCCACGCATCGTTGAAGCTCAGGCGGATACAGCGGTGATACTCTTGGCTGGGCTTCGTCAGGCGGGCAAGACTACCCTGGTGCGACAAATCGCTGCGCGGCAGATGAAAACCATCGGCAAGAAGACAGAAACGGGGAATTGTCAAGTGAATAAGTGTCTCCCAGTATTCCATTGTGCAAATAGGATATGGACAGCTGCAGAAAAACTTTATATGTTATGGGTATGGACAGCTGCAAAAAAACTTGGTTTCGAAGGAGTAGCACCTCTCAATGACCGCAGAGATAGCAATCCTAAACAGAAAAGGCGTTGCGATCGCCGCTGACAGCGCTGTAACCTTTAGTCGGGGCAGCGGAGAAAAGAAAATCTATAACACTGCAAACAAGGTATTTATGCTATCGAAGTACGAGCCCGTTGGCATAATGATATATGGCAGCACTAGGATTATGGGGATCGAATGGGAATTGCTGATAAAGGATTTCCGAAGAGAACTTCATGATACGCCCTTCCCGACATTGCAGGAATATGTAGACGCATTCGAAGATTATCTTAAGAAAACACCCGTTTTCACCAAAGAACTGATCGAAAAGTATGTTGTATGGTGGACGCGTGGTTATTTGCAAGAGATCCAGAGCGAGACAATAAAGAGATGGGAAGCATCAGAGAATGGCGGATCAATTTCCAAAGATAAAGCAGTCGAAATCATGGTCAAAACCTTTTCAGATATTATAGGCAGCATAAACGAAAACGATTTGCCGAATTATTCGTTTTCTGATTTTAAGGACGAGTATTATTCGCAAATTGCGCAGGAAATTGATAACCAATTTTCACAGCAAAGCAACGCTACGAAAAACCGACTAATAGATGCCGTCTATCGCGCTATTGTCTCTGTAAGATCCAATGATCACTGTTTTGGAATTGTGATTGCTGGATATGGACGAGACGAGTTTTTTCCTTCGCTAGCACGTGTCGTGTACAAAGGCCGTATTGGGCGTGTACTGATAGAATCAGATCGTCGGAAAGAATCAATTACTCTAGATAGCACAGCAATAATCATGCCCTTTGCTCAATCTGAGATGGTAGTATCCTTCATGGATGGAATCACTCCTGAAATGAAGGGTTTTCTGGATGATCAGATGAAAACGATATTCGGCCATGTAGAGGATATGTCCCCGTCACTGAAGGGCCTAATGGACGAAATCAAAGAAAGATTCGATGCGGAATTATGGAAATTCAAGCAAATTTTTTATACCAAACCGATACTAGATATAGTTGATTCGTTACCCAAAATTGAATTAGCGGAGATGGCTGAATCACTCGTGAACCTTACGGCTTTCAAACGACACGTATCAACAGACGCGGAAACCGTAGCAAGACCAATCGATGTGGCGATCATATCGAAAGACGATGGCTTCATATGGGTTAAGAGGAAGCATTACTTCGAACCCTCCTTGAATCAGCACTTCTTAGCAAACTATTATAGGGGAAATTGAATGGATAACCACAGAACAATCGAACAGTTAACATCTGATTTCTTCCCGACCTATCATTCAGACCGCACACCCGAAGACGATCTGGAGAAGAAACGGGAAGATATTCTTAAGCAATTCGACACCGAAGTTCGGCGCATCTTGTCACAAAAGGATTCGTCAGAAAAGACAAATTCAAGCTCCTAACGAAACCTAACAATGAGTTGAGTTTCGCCCCGAGACTTTCCGCGGTTGTATTAACACTACCACCATCGGCCTCAATGAGTATAACCCTGCTCGGGGGCGGGCCAATCACATCCGAGGCAGGCGACCCTCCCCACTTTGACCAGCTCCGCAGCAGCTACCCACACCCCTCACCCGCTATCGCATAGAAGTGGCGAATTTTATGTCCATATGTCTAGAACAATGGACATATGAAGAATTGCCGGCAGTTTTCATTGTTCATTTATTTCTATATTGCTAGAAATATCAAAAACTGGACAAGCATTCAAGTTTGTGATAAAGTTCCGGTAATTGGAGGTAACCCGGTTTCGATGGGTGGCCATGGAAAAATATGGCAAAGGAGTGAGAGCAGATGAACGAAGGAAAAATACCTACCGTCGGGCAACTCATGCAGCCGTTGATGAAAGCTCTGAAGAATCTGGGCAATTCAGGTAGCATTGATGAAATCTACGATGAAGTCGTTAAAATAGAGAAGTATGACGAAGACACATTGGCGGTCCTACACAATCCGGACAGAAGCAACCAGAATGAAGTCGGCAACCGCTTGGCTTGGGCTCGCACTCACTTAAAAAGAAAGGGCTATCTTGTAAACTCGTCGCGGGGTATTTGGACACTGACGAACAAAGCCAAACAGGCTTCTACTGATAACCGTGAGTTGGTTAAATATATACGCTCGCTAGACAAAAGAATCTGATGGCCCAGCCATATCGGCGAACGATTCACCAGAAGAAGTATTGGCCTGGCGTAACGAGCTTCATAATATTTTGATTGAAAAGATGAGCTTTCACGCTTTTGAGCGACTAACTCAACAGGTGCTTCGGGAGTTGGGATTTGTGCAGGTAGAAGTTACGGGTCGTATCGGTGATAACGGTATTGATGGTAAAGGCATTGCCCGCATCAATGGTTTACTGAGTTTTCATATTGCCTTTCAATGCAAAAAATACAAAGGCTCCGTAGGCGTATCAGCAATCAGAGAGTTCAGAGGCGCTATTAAGGGTCAAGTCAGTAAGGGGATATTCATCACAACCGGGAGTTTCACCAAAGCAGCTATCGAGTTAGCTAACCGCGATGACGGTATAACTATTGACCTGATCAATGGGAAACAACTTGCCGACAAGCTAAAAGAACTATCGCTGGGAATTAAAACAGAGCTGGTGGAAAAAGTTACCGTTGATCCTGAGTGGTTTTTAAGCTTATAACAAAACAAGGCTGGAAGGATAGCAGAAAACACAGGCGCCCCGCAATGTCCGCTTTGAAACCTCATCGACGCGCCTGCAAGGAGATGTGAAGATGCCCCAAATCATTCCGTATCTATGGTTCGACAAAGAAGCAAAGGAAGCGGCGGAGTTTTATTCCTCAGTTTTCCCGAAATCGAAGATTAACAATGTCACGGTTCTACGGGACACCCCATCGGGTGACTGCGAGGAGGTCTCGTTTGAACTCTGGGGCCAGCGCTTCATGGCTATCTCCGCTGGCCCCCTGTTCAAAATCA
>Ga0209562_1000124_pt1 | contig 35600 bp, 36 predicted proteins | sample WorMetvacBELIZE2_FD_187399 | JGI IMG/M metagenome (GOLD analysis project Ga0209562, IMG submission 187399) | Marine gutless worms symbiont microbial communities from Max Planck institute for Marine Microbiology, Germany - Olavius vacuus BELIZE.2... | ecosystem: Host-associated > Annelida >... | reverse complement strand
CTCCCGGCCAAACTTCTATTTGAGAATGACGGCACCACTGTCGCGGAGGGGCAAATTTCCCCAGAGCTGCTTTATAAGGATATTGTTGATGCTCCCGCCTATCCCCGGCACATCAGCCTGGCCAGAGAACTGGGAGCCGGATCGTGGGCTATCACAGGCGCCGAAAAATTCGCATTGCGCAACGCCCCGCAGGAAATCATTATCAGTATGGACTTTCCGGCCAGATCCACCCATTATTTCAGCATCAAGGGTATCAAGAAATTCAATGCGCTTTATCTGGTCGGTATACCGTGGAATGGAGATCCTGGTTTTCAGCAATACCATTCGGGTTGGCATTATGATGAAACGAACGAAACCCTGTATGTGAAAATTCGACACCGAGCGAAAACGGAAAAAATCCGAATACTCTATTACGAACCGGAGCTTGCAGATCAACCCGCGGGAGAGACAGCTAACGATGATTTATGAGAAATCACCGAACACAACCAAAGTTCGGTTTTCGCCGCTCTTATCTCCCTGGGAGCCGTTCGCAACCAAGCTTCCAAATCGATAATCCCCATAACAGCCTCTGCCAACTCAGTCACCTTGAAATTGCGTGCTCCCTCAGTGTAGGCGTGAACTGCTCGTTTTCCTCCGCGTATCTGTAGCTCTTTGGCACTGCTTTCAGGTGAAAGTCCACGATTCAGCAGAATCGCAAAATCCCTGAGACGGGCTACCGGATCGGCCAACATCGAGAGAATTCTATCAGCAGAGCCGGGTTCTGAATACGTCATTTTTCTATAGGATTCCAGTACTCCGCCCAAATCTCGCCTGCAGAATCGGTCGAAGAGGCTATACACTGTCTCTTCTTTTCCATGTTCCAATACTCGGTCGATATCCTCCGCGGAAATGACTCCGCCACTCTCGATAGAGAAGGCCAGAAGTTCACAGGTTTCCCGCAAAGCATCGGTGGTGCCTTCGGTTATATCCAAAAGAAGATCGATGGCTGCCTTATCAGCCTTAAGCTCCTTCTTTCTCAAGAAGCCCATTACCCAACCGCGTTTATCCCGTTCAAACATCTCCCAGAAAATTTTCACCGCATCGGAGGGCAGGGCATCAGCCAAAGAACGGGGGTACTCTCTGGAACCCGGATTTTCATCTGTGGTGATTATCAAAACAGTATCCGGAGAAGGTGCGTTCAGATATCCCTTGAGTATTTTTATGTCAGCAGCTTTCAGTACATGAGCATCACCGAGTATAACAAGGCGCCGGGATGAGAATAGAGATCCATTGCGCAGAAGCGATACAATACTGGATATATCAGTATCATAAGGATAAAGACGGTGTAATTCCGGCTCCTCTCCAGTCTGCTTTGTCAAAGAAGCCTTTAGAGCATTGATGTAGTCTCTCTTCTTGCCAATTTCAGAGCCCGGGAAAAAATAAACTGGCTGAAACTTCTGCGGCATTGCAGCTCACTGCCTAGTACGATCGGATTATCGTAACCAGCCGCCCCAAGATTCGCGCATCGGCTGTGTAAATGGGCGGATATGCTGGGTTTTCGGCTTGGAGTCGAACTCGATTCTTTTCCTGGTAGAATCGTTTCAGGGTAACAGCCTCATCCACCATGGCCACTACAATCTGGCCGTTCTCAGCCTGATTTTGTCGATTGAAAATGGCGATATCGCCGTCAAAAATTCCCGCGTCTATCATACTTTCACCTTCGATTCGTAAGGCGAAAACCTGGCCTCTTCCTACCATCGATACCGGCATGGCAAGAGAGCCTTCGTTGTTTTCCTCGGCAAAGAGGGGCTGTCCAGCGGCAACATGTCCCAGTAAGGGAATGTGAACCTGCTCCGTTGCAGCACTCTCGCTATCTTCGAGGATTTCGATAGCTCGAGATCTGTTATTATTGCAGGCAATGAGACCCTTCTTTTCAAGGGCTTTAACATGGTCGTAAGCACCTTTCACCGATATTCCAAAATGCCCTGCGACTTCCCGAATCGTTGGTGGATACTTGTGCCCACGAAGATAAGATTTGAGAAAATTGAGGACTTCGGTTTGTCGTCTCGTTGCCGCTTTCACTTCTTAATCTCGATTCCGAATTTTTTAATTTTACCATGCAGATTGCTGGGATACACCCCCAGCAACTGGGCAGTCTTCGATACATCATAATTATTAGCGCCAAGGCTCCGCTCCACTAGGCGCTTTTCAAAAAGCTCTTTGGCTTCACTGAGTTTCATCCCATCATACTGTTGATCAGAGGATACTGCAGAAGAACGAAACCCCGTTTCTCCAAGGCAATACCGAGCAGTTTCCTCTGACACTTCAGCCTCATCCACAAGAATGGTAACTCGCTCAACAAAATTCTTCAACTCCCGAATGTTGCCTGGCCAAGGATATTTCATAAGCATTTTCATTGCTTCGCTCGAAAAATTGGGGGCGGATGCGCCACGAACATTCATTTTTTGATTCTTATGGAAATACTCAATCAAAAGAGGGAGATCATCTCGACGTTCCCTAAGGGGTGGGACCGAGAGTGGAATGACATTGAGACGAAAGTAGAGATCTTCCCGAAACCGCCCTTCTGCAATCTCTTTGTGTATATCTTTGTTTGTGGCGGAAATAATCCTCACATCGACTTGAATCTGCTCTTCACCGCCAACCCGTTCGAATGTCATCTCCTGTACCGCTCTGAGTGCTTTTGCCTGAGTTTCCGGGGTCATATCGGCCACCTCGTCTAGAAACAATGTTCCACCATCAGCTATTTCAAATTTTCCCCTACGCCGGGTTATCGCGCCAGTAAACGCCCCTTTTTCGTGGCCAAAGAGTTCGCTCTCAATGAGATTGGTAGGAATCGCGGCACAGTTCACCTCAATGAAAGGGCCTTTGGAACGACGACTGCGAGCGTGAATCATTTTGGCTACCAATTCCTTGCCCGTACCGTTCTCACCGAGAATCATCACCCGGGAGTTTGAAGGCGCACTCTGTTCGACAATCTCCCGAATCCGGCGCACCTCCTCGGTAATGCCCACCATCTCATCTTCCAGAAAAGGTCCCTTGCGCAACATCGCATTCTCTCGACGCAGGGCCTCCAATCTGAGTGCATTGCGGGTAATGGCTACCACGCGATCGAAATCGAGAGGTTTTACCAGGTAGTCGTAGGCGCCTAACTTGATTGATCGGACGGCAGTCTCGACTGTGGCATGCCCCGAAACGACGATAACTTCGACATCCTGCCAGTTGGTCCTGATTGTTTCGAGTACTTCAATACCACCCGTGCCGGGAAGCCAAACATCGAGGAACACAATATCCACTGGTTCCGTCTTCAGTAATCTGAGCCCCTCAGAACCATCGCTGGCCAGGAATACCTCATAACCCTCATCACGTAAGATATTACTCAAAACCTCCTGAATAGCAGGTTCATCATCAATGATAAGAATTCGGTTCATTTTTGCGCCTCGGATGGTAATTCGATATAGAAAACAGTTTCCGATCCAGGTTCGGATTCAAACCATATCCGCCCACTATGATTATAAATGATTCGTTGCACCACCGCCAAACCGAGGCCTGTGCCTCGCTCCCGTGTGGATTCATAAGGCTGAAACACAGAAGCTGTGCGATCGGCCGCGATCCCCTCACCATTATCCCGAATCATCATTCTGACGTAGGGTACCCTTCCCCTGAGTATCATGCTGCCCTGGATCGTCACTGTTGTAGCTCCAGCCTCTATGGAATTTTGCAGAAGGTTTACCAGCACCTGTCGAATCTGTAACGGATCGCCTTGAACCCGAAGCTCATCTACCTCGGCTATATGCCGCCATGTCACCGAAGGATTTACAGTGGAAAAGCGATCAATCATCTCATCGAAAATCAATTTAAGAGAAAGATCGGACAATTGGGGTGCTCCCTCGCCCGCGAAATCTCGAAAATCCTGAAGCAGTTTATCCAGTCCATCAACCTCCTGAAGAATGAGTTTGGTGGATTTCTGTAATGTTTCGTTATCCAAAGAACTCTCAGCGGCCTTTCTTTGAATCCACTGTGCCGAAAGTTTGATGGGTGTTAAAGGATTTCTCAACTCGTGTGCAAGCTTCTGAGCGATTATTTGCCAGGTTGTCACTTTTTCATCCTGCAAAATTTGGGTTCGGCTCTCCTCAAGTTCGCTAATCATCTGGTTGAAGGATTCTGAGAGGAAGCCCAAAGCGTCGTCTCGGGGTGACATTGCTCTAAAACTGAAATCACCTTCGGAAATTTTGCCAGTAGCCTCTCCCAAGGTCACCAATGGACGGATTATGCGCTCACTCATAGCCATGGCCGCTAGGAACGCCAGCAACACAAAAGGGCCGGAAAGAAACAAACCGAAAGCAAGCAAGGCAGCAATGAGATTGCGTTCCATATTTTCATAGCGTTTCCAGTTGTCGGACGCCAAAGCAATATCTCGTGTTCCTTGTTCAAAGTTTGCCGGGAGCTGAGTGGAGAGTATCATCCGGCTATTGCCGAATTGATGTTGCCAGGAGAGAATAGTTCGACCGTCTATGATACGTCTGGGTAGTGGTCCATCCGACTGATAATCATTCAAATCTTCGGACTGGAAAAACAACTGAGAATTCCCCACTGTCCATACTCCATCGACTCCCACTACCTGAAACGCGTTCACAAAGGGCGCCACATCCAGCAATTTTTGCCATATATCAGTCAATTTCTGTCGTTTGAGAAGATCGGCAAGATAGTCGCTCTCGGCGACTGCTTTCAATCGGTCCTGGGCATCTCTATAATACGCTACCTCAAGCTGTTCTCCAGCATTGAGGGCCCGGCCATTCTCCGGCGCCAGCCAGAAACCAATGGCCATTTTGAGGAACATTGAGGCGAGTATGCCAATCGGTATAGCCGTAGCGGCCACCGTGAGTGCAAACGATCCGATAAGGTGTAGCCGAAGACGACTTCCCGGAACGCCGCTGCGCCGCTGGGCAACTACCCTCATAAAAGCTATTCCAGCAATCCCCAGCAGAGCCAAAGGAAAAATGAGAGAAAGAATCAGAAGCAGTGGTTTTCGAATGAAGTTTTCAGTGCTTACCAGTGTAAGAAGCTGTGATGCCCAAAACAAAATCAAAACCATAACGATGAGATAAACGATGAAAATGAAACCCACCGTCCATTTCTTCGGGATGTGAAATACTCGTTTCATTGAGACACCGCATCAAGGGAGATAGCCGTTCTCCACGGACTGTTTTCCTGTTTATCCCCCCAAATACCCCCGAGAGACATGGGTGGATAGAGCATATTCCGGTTCAGAAATAACCGGGCTTCCAGAGTCGTCTTCTTATCACTGAGTTTCAGCAAAAAGAGAGAATAATCGTCCAGATTAGTAAGCGCTCGTGCCTGTTTTTCGGATGTCACCGGGGCCTCAAGCTCGACCCCATCTTCCCCATATACAGGATATCCCTCACCCAGCGGATCACGACGAGCATATCGCAGCACCAATTCATTATCCCCCCCCTGACAAAAGACCCACAGAATCCGTATGGTGGCATCCGAATCCATCCCCCATGGAAGCTCATCTTCTGACAAACCGATCATCCCCCCGTCAACAGCGATGTGATCGTTTTGTAGAATGGATTCAACAGAGAGAGCCGAAGCTGATAATTCGAAGGCTAACGATATTGGCAGTAATAATCCTAAGAATTTCGCCGGGGAAATCAAAACTACTCTTCCTTGAACTTACTGTCAAATAATTCGCTTAGTTCAGACACAGCGTCTTCCTCGTCTGGCCCTTCGGCAGAAATCACCATCGCCGTTTGATACGTTGCACCAAGAGTCAGAATGTTCATAATCGACTTCGCGTTGATTTTTAAATTATCCTTCTCTATCCAGATTGAACTTTCAAACTGCTGAGCGGTCTGAACAATCAGAGAAGCTGGTCGCGCATGGATACCCGCCCTATTGAGAATCGTCACATTGCGCATCGTCATTTCGAACCCCGTTTTTTCAGAAAACTGTCGGGCCAATGCTTTCTGGCGCTCTCACTCTCCATCCATTGAATCAAGTTCTGGTTGAACTCCTTTGCGACATGAACCCCTTGGGATTTCAAACGATCATGAATGACAGCCGCCTCGATAATAATAGGAATGTTCCTGCCCGGTTTCACTGGTATAAGAACCATGGGAATATTCACACCCAATATTGTCGTGGTCATGCCGGATATGCCAAGACGGTCGTAGTTTTTCGTATTATCCCACTCCTCCAACTGAAACACCATTTCTACCGGTTTGCGATCCCTTACCGAATTTAAGCCATAGAGACGGGCGATGTCGATAACTCCCAACCCACGAATCTCCATGTGATGTCCCATCACCTCGCTCGCGCCCTGTCCCCAAAGTATGTTGCCGTTCAGACATTTTAGGAGCACAGAATCGTCAGCAATAAGGCGATGACCCCTATCGAGTAGCTCAAGGACTGTCTCACTCTTACCCACGCCACTCTCACCCTGTATCAAAATCCCCATGCCCTCCACTTCAGCAAACACAGCGTGAATCGTCTGACTGGGGGCGAATATCTCATCCAAGGTCCGAAGGAGCCGTATTGATAGGGATGAGGCATCCAGGGGTGTTAAAAGGAGGGGTATGCCGGCCTGCTCCAAGGTTTTCTTGAAATACTCAGGGGGCTCAAGGTTGTAGCAGAAAATGAAACAAGGAATATCGTAATCGAGGAGCTTCCGGAGTTGGGGCATCAGGCGCTCTTCCGGCATCGTTGCGATGTAGGCGAATTCACCCCTGCCAATAATTTGTATGCGCTCACCAACAAATTTCTCGAAAAATCCGGTAAGGGCCATGCCGGGCCTGTTGATGTCTGTTGAGTATATTTCTCTGGCAAGGCCCCTTCGAGCGCCAATACAACGAAGTTCCAACGCGTTGGGCTGTTCGGGCTCCAAATCGATTAAATCCAGCACAGTGAACTTACTCATAGTACTATTATAACATCTGAGAGAACGAAACTACATCTGTATCACCGGAAGTCTAATGCTCTTGTTTTTTCTCCTTTTCTTTGGTCACTTTGGTGTGAATCTTGTCAAATATCAGATCGAGTGCCTTAAATAAATCTCTGTCTGTCACTTTGATATGTCCCATGGAACCCCATCGAAAGTGGATGGTGGATTCCGTTGTAAATTCGCCGTTGTGATCTTTATCCAGATTCAGGTGCAAGTCCGCTACATGAGCTTTCAGGTGGTCCAAACGCTTGAGCTTCTTGTCGATGTACCCTTTTGTACTTTCCCCAGGAACATAACCGTGGGTACCTTTGACTTCAACTGTCATTGCATACTCCTTGTAACAATCTTCATCCGTATTATTGTTGGTAGGAAGAAGGTAGATCAAGCTCATTGCGATACTTGGCAACTGTTCGTCTAGCAAGATTGATGCCTCGACGCGCTAGGAGGTCAACAAGCTTCTGATCGGAAAGGCGTTGGCCTGAGTCCTTCTGCTCCAGAATTTCCTTGATAATCTCTTTCGCCGCCACCTTCGAAACTCTTGAACCCGACGATCCGGCACCAGAGATGGAATTAGTGAAAAAATACTTCAACTCGTAGAGCCCCCAATCGGTCTGGACATACTTGTTCGTCGTAATCCGAGAAACTGTCGCTTCGTGGACGCCGATTTCCGCGGCTATATTTTTGAGAGTAAGGGGCTTGAGAAAACGAGGACCGCCAGTGAAGAAATCCCGTTGAAATTCCACTATGGCTCTAGCCACCTTCAACAAGGTGTTATCCCTCTGAGCCAGGCTGTTAATGAAGTAGCGAGCCTCCCGGGAATGATCGGAAATAAACCTCATTGTGTCGCGATCTTCCGAGGCATCTTCTTTTATCCTCTCAAATTCGGGATCCACCCGAAGAACCGGCAGCACCTCGTCATTGAGAATTAGAACATATTCCCCCTCCATCTTGCGCACCACGAGATCGGGTATGATGTATGGCGAAGCCTGTACTGAATACATACGCCCGGGAAAGGGATTCAGATTGCGAATGTAGTTTTCGTATTCTTCCCAGTCTTCGATTGATATCTGCAGACTGTTTCTCACCTCTTTCCAGCGTTTATTCTCCATTAGGGGGAGGGCCTTCAGGATGAATCGCTGAAAATCATCCGGGCTATCATGTCGAATCGCTGCCTGTACCAGAAGGGACTCCCGCCAGTCTACGGTGGCACAGCCGATGGGATCGAGGGATTGAATCAGTCTAAGAGCCTCACTCAGAAGCCCGGGTTTAGAACTCTCCATCAATAGTTCCGGTGGCTCCTGATGGAATCCATCATCATCGAGATTCCAGATAATCTTCTCGGTGAGTTGTGCGAGTTCCGGGGAAACCTCCATCAGGCGCAACTGATCGAGAAGATGTTCGTGGAGTGATTCTTCCCGCGATACAGCGGTTTCCAAAAACCGCTGCTTGCTATCGGCATCGCCCCTGGGAAGCGGTTGATACCCGGGATCGGAGCTGTTAGAAAATGGATCGGCTATTCGTTCTTCACGGATTGTCGTTTCGGTAGGTTCTGGGGCATCCACCTCGCCAGCCTCTCGCACCACTTCTAGCGCAGGATTTTTGTCGATCTCCTCTTGGATTGCCTCCCTCAGTTCGGTAAGCGGCATTGCCATAAGCTTGATGGATTGAATGAGTTTCTGTGTAATTACCTGTCTTTGGGCAAGACTCTGCTGAGTCGTCATCCCCTGACCATGAACTGGCAATCAACACCCCCAGCTCTATCCTCTCTCATTAAGGGGTCTTAGTCAAGTAAATAAGAAAACGACACCGAACCTCGTGATTTTGCCTCACATGGTGAAATCCCGGCCCAAATAGATCTCCCGGGCTCGCTCGTTGTCCATGAGTTCTTTGACAGATCCTCCGGTGAGAATTTGGCCATGATTAATGATGTAGGCGTGTTTGGTTATCGCTAGGGTATCGCGAACATTGTGATCCGTAATCAGTATGCCGATGTTCTGTTCAGCCAGAAGCGCGATGATGTCCTTGAGATCGCTCACAGCAATGGGATCGATTCCACTGAAAGGTTCATCGAGCAAGAGAAAACGCGGATTGGTGGCCAGGGCGCGGCACACCTCGGTTCGGCGTCTTTCCCCTCCCGATAGGGTATCGGCAGAACGATCGGCCAATTTCGATATTCCCAAATCGTTTAGAAGAACATCGCGTATGTCTTGCCGTTCGGATTTGCTGAGCTCGGTGCGAACCTCCAGAACGGCCATAACGTTTTGGGCTACCGTGAGCTTCCGAAAGACAGATGGCTCCTGTGGAAGATAGTTGATACCAAGCTTAGCCCGTCGGAACATGGGTTCGTTGGTGATATTCCTCTCATTCAACCACACATTTCCGGAAGTTGCGGGGATGAATCCGGCAATCATGTAGAAGGTAGTAGTTTTACCGGCTCCATTGGGTCCAAGAAGACCAACCACCTCGCCTTGGGTCATGCGGAACGAAACATTGGATACAGCCAGTTTACTCCGATACTGCTTTCTCAAGCTTTCAGCATGGAGAACGGCCGATGGGGTATCAGAAGCACTGTCTGTCATGGCTGTTCCAACCCCTTTACTCACTTTCATCGCTCTCTGTGGTAAATGCGCCGGCTACGGCGCCCGCAAGGGTGATCTCGTCGCTGTCAAGATTCACCCGTATGCGATCGGCTCGGTATTCATCGCCTCTACGCCACACCACAGGTTGTCCGGTTATTTCTAAAATATCATCATCCCTCCAGTAAGTGGCAGATTCCCCGCGACAGATTGTGTCATCTTGTATGAGACGAACCGCGATCCGCAGAATCAACAACTCTTCCTCCTCGTAGAGATCGAGTGACTCACAGCGAATGATAATTCCTTCCTTTTCATCCACCAATCTTACCATTTCCCGAAAACCGACAATTTTGGTGCTTCGATCGTAAAAAAAGCGGCCTGATGTTACTGTAATTCCCCTTTCCTTATCGGTTAGTGAGACAGCACCTTCCCCGGAGATTCGATTGTAGTCCGCGCCTTCCATTTCCAGGTGGGATGCTATGATAGCCATTCTCTCCGATTCCATCTGGGCCTTGCCATCCAATACAGTCTTAGACGAATTCTCCTTCTGAACACTGGTTACTTCATCAGCGGAGAATCTCCAGGTTTCCGCGCCTATATTGAAGGCAAACGCGAATAGAAGCATGATTGCCGCGTTGAGACGGATGAGCCGGGCACAGTTCGCGGCATGGTGTTGGCAGATAGAGTTAGTCTTCATCAGAAAGCTCCAATGTCCCTTCCACCTCATCAGTGAAACGGTAGGTTTTCCGAGCGACATCAGCAATGAATTTGTCGCCTGAGACAATCAAACCATCACCGGTTTCAACTCGAACATTCCCGCTGCCGATAAGTGTGCGCTCAGCTTCTTGCCATTCAATATAATCAGCCTCGATACTTGAATTCTCCAGATGATCGATAATCAGGACACCCCCTCGGGCAACACCGTTCTGATTACCGAAAATCTCTATACTCTCGGCATCACCTTCCAGCGTTACTTCCCCAACGCTGTCGATTTCTCGAAACTTCGCATCGGAAAAAACTGTTACATCCTTTTGTCTGTAGCCTTCCACACGTGCCGATGTTATTTCCACTCGACCTGTGTCGCTGACATTCACCTGATGGAAATTCTCAGAAACCGTATCCGGCAATTCATTTATGCCTACAGCCCCATCAGCGCCTCGGTTGCATGAAAAGAGAAACAGAATTGTAAGAAAAATCCACCACTTAAAAACTTTCAATATCACATTATCAAACCCCCAGTCTTCCAGCGTCAAGCGGGGTCGACCCCGGATACATATCCCTATATTATAATATTACAAGGCATTTGCTGTCGCAAACCGGGTGCTATTTCAATATGCAAGTACCCGCCTCCAAGGAGCGCCATGTCATATCTTATCAGCGGAATACAGCAGATTGGTATCGGAATTCCCAATGTGGAGACGGCCTGGCACTGGTATCGATGCCTATTCGGCATGGACATCCCCATTTTCCGGGAAGCCGCCGAAGCCCCCTATATGACCCCTTACACCGGTGGCACCGTACATTCTAGAGATGCCATTCTTGCCATCAATCTTCGAGGTGGCGCTGGATTTGAAATCTGGCAGTACACCAGCCGCAAAACCCTCTTCCCCAGCCAAACACCAGTACTCGGTGATATTGGCATTTTCGCCGCCCGAATAAAAACCGACAACATAAAAGCAGCCCACCATTTCTTCGTAGAATCAGGCGTTACCGTACTGGGAAACCCCACACCAGGTCCCGATGGCAAGCCAAGCTTCTTCGTTCGCGACCCCTGGAACAACCTCTTTCAGATCGTACCGTCCGGCGAGTGGTTCCGGAAAAAGGGTCATCCAACCGGTGGACCCGTAGGAACCCTGATTGGCGTGAGCAACATCGACAAATCTCTCAGCCTCTATAGCGGACAGCTGGGATACGATATCATTGATTACGACGAAAAAGGCCATTTTGCCGATTGGAGCAATTTGAATGATGAGGCAACTAGTGATTCTGGGAGCAGCTACCGGCGCATGCTCCTCTCCCGCAGCGCGACTCCCGCCGGACCCTTTTCCCCCCTTTTCGGCAGCAGCAAAATTGAACTGGTACAGGCCCTAGACCGCAGACCACAAAAAATATTCAAAAACCGCTACTGGGGTGATGGTGGATTCATCCATCTCTGTTTTGACATTGAGGGCATGGATCATCTTGGAGAACAACTCACTTCCCATGGTTATCCTTTCACCGTCGACTCCCGCAGCTCCTTCGATATGGGGCAGGCCGCTGGCCGCTTCACCTATATCGAAGATCCCGATGGCACTCTCATCGAATTCGTAGAAACCCAAAAAATCCCCGTGATGAAAAAGTGGGGCTGGTACCTCAACCTCGCCAAGCGCCCTCAGGGCAAGCCCCTTTCGAGTTTCATCCTAAACGCGCTGGCCTTAAATCGTGTAAAGGGTGGTTGCGATTCATCTCACTAGGCCTCTATGATGGATGGAAGCGAGCGGATTTCAAAATGATAGTGACTTGAGGGGCGCCAAATCTCAACGCTCACGAAAGCTTGTATCGATAAATCTTGTTGATTTTGCCAATCTCATTGCTTCCCAGGGAAAATTGAATTTTCAGATCGTCGCGCATGGACTTGAACACGGCGACGGTGCGCTGTACATCCTCCTGACTGTGGGCGGATGTGGGTATCATGCGAAACATAATGAGATCGGGGGGGATAACCGGCCACGTGATACCGGTGCAGAAGATATTGTGATGCCGCAGGTAGGTGAGCATGCTCATGCCCACATTTTCCAAATCCTCTCCCACGGGAACGAAAACGGCACAGATGGGGGAATCCCCGTCGCCGATCTGATAGCCCAAATCCCGCAGGCCGTTTTTTAGTTCACGTGAGCGCTCCCACATAAGACTGCGGCGTTCCGCCCCGTCGATAACTTTGTTCAGGGCAACTTTGAGAGATTCAACATAGGGCATGGGCAAGGCTTTTGCGAATACCTGGGTTCGGGCGTTATAAGCAATCCAATCGCGAACCTGGGTGCTCGTGGCGGAAAATCCGCCGATAGAAGCAAAAGACTTGGCGAAGGTACCAAAGTAGATGTCAATTCCACTTTGAACCCCCAGGAAATCGGCAGTGCCGCGACCCTGATCGCCGATAACACCAACGCCGTGGGCATCGTCGACAAACACACGGGCATTGTACTGCCGGGCTAGGCTGGTGATACTTCGGAGGTCGGCCAAATCGCCTGTCATACCGTAAACGCCTTCGGAGAGTATCATCACACCGCCTATGCGGTTCTTATTAACGCTTTTGAGGACTGATTCGAGATTGTGCATGTCGTTGTGCCGAAAAAATCTCACTACAGGTCTTCCACCTTGACCGCCCTTGGCGCTGAACGCGGCATCAATGATGGAAGCATGGGCCAGTTTGTCGACAATGAGGGTGTCCTCAGGCGCGACGAGGGAAGTGACGGTGCCGACGACGCCCATATACCCATAGTTAAACAGGAAGGCGTCTTCTTTTTGAGCAAAATCGGCAAGGGACTTCTCAAGGGTGAGGTGGGCGGTGGTGGTGCCACTCATCATCCGCGATCCCATGGGGGAACTTATTGACCATTGTTCGGTGGCCTTGAGGGCGGCGGCTTTGATGTCCGGATCGTTAGCGAGGCCGATGTAGTTATTGACCGACCACATGATATTTTTCTGGCCATGGTAATTCATCCGAGGCCCGGGAATATCGTCAATGACTGGGAGGGTGAAGAATCGATCTCTCGTAACACGAAATCGGCTAAAATATCCCCCGTCGGTGGCGCATTTATCGAATATATCCACTATAATCTCCTAAAAAAGTTCGGTTGTGCTACTCAGTATATCATCATCGCTCGCATTTAAGGGGAGTACGATGGGGTTTTCTATTGTGTGCAGTTGCTGTCCCTCCCAATACCGTTTCATACCGCCACCGGTAATGTTCAGCATCACCGTTTCGTCCTTACCAACAACGCCCGACTGGACGGCTTTGAACAGGCTGGCGACAGCCACCGACGCGGCTTCCGAAATATCGATTCCCTCGCTGTGCGCGAATCGCTCGCTAGCGATGAGACTCTCTTCATTGGTGGCATTGATGACCGATCCGCCGGTGGCCTTGAGGGCATCATACAATCCTCCTGATATTCCCCAGGGGGGACGCCGATTGGTGAGAACCTTGGCACGCACCTGGCTCGTTTGAAAACGAGCGGTATCGTCATCGGCTACCAGAAATTCACGGCTGTCAGCGGCAAGTGAATCGGCCATTGGGGTAAAAGGGACGTTCTGACACACGGTGAGTCGCATGTGATTATCGCCGAAGCGTCCATCGGCCTCAAGGCGGTTTGCGGCTTCCCAGGCGGCTATTGCGCCGGTTCCGCTGCCCACGGCCTGAAAATAAACATCTGGGATGCGGCCCATAGCGGTGGCGGCCGATAGAACGGTGGTAGCCATCCCATCCCGACGGGCGATGTTGGCCGCACCGCCTTCAGCGATGAATCTCTGCGATCCGACCGTAAGCGCCTGGCTCATTCTGATAGCATCAAAATAATCCCCACCGGATTCCGGACAGATTACCCGAACTTTGTCACTAATCGGTCGATTAAACCAGAGAGCGTCTAAATTACTTTCAGGCACGAAGAGCAAAAGGGGTATTTGATTGTCCGAACAAACCCGTGCAAAGGCCCTGGCGGTATTCCCCGCCGATGCCACTACCAGTATTTTGTCAAAATCATCCTGCATCCTGCCACACACGCTGTAGGCCTCACATTCCTTGAAGGTACCAGTGCTCATAAAAGCGTCTTTTTCGGGCCACCAGCCGCTGAAGGTAATCCAAAGATTATTCAAACCCAATTCCCCTGCCAAACCTTCACTACAGTAGCTAACCGGCGAGGCAGAGCCGCTCAGGATACGTCGTATGGGCAGCCAGTCGGCATAGCGATAGAGTCCTTCCAAATCGTCACGTATCCGCAGGCGTTTGACGGCGTAATCAGAACGAAGGAGGGAGGGGGGCTCATCGGGAAATTGGAGAGTCCATCCCCCCTCATCGGGTCGCCTGGCGCCAGTAGCAGCAGAAACTAATTCATAATCGGTTGCCTGGAAGCTCATGTCCCAACACCCCTATTCTTGAGAAATTCAAAAACAGATTCCAGATGGGCAGCGGCCTTCGATGCATCTTCAATAGTGTAATCGGCCTGGATACTAGAAAGCTCGTTTTTTCCAACCCAGATAACAGAAACTTCAATGGGGGATATCGATATACGGAACGATTCGAGTTCGTTGTGGCTGAGATCGGGAACTGTGGCCACCAAAATGATGCCCACATCCATGAGAATATTGGCCAGCTCGGCCAGACGCCGAATCATTTCTTCCCGGTCATCAGGGTAAATATGATGACGCTTGATGGTCATTTTTGCATCCAATCCAACAAGAACATTTTGAACACCCAGGTAATAAGCCTTCTTGCCCTGCTGAAAAAAGCTCTGCTCCAGTGTTTTGGCAAACTCAGCCTTTTGCTGATCTTCAGGGCCACTCACCAACACCAGTGCCGAACTATGACCATAGGTCTCGCTGCGTTCCTCCCTGGATATATTCCCGGTATCCCATTTGAGATTCCGGTCGCGCACCTTCTCTCGATATTCGGCCTGGTTGTCCCGTATAAGCTCACGGATAATGCCGCCGCCCGCGATTTCATAATCGTCAACGATAACAAATCGTCCAGTCTGTGAGAAATCCTCTACGCAATCGAAGGCGATGGTTCTGCTAGTGGAAAGCACACAGTCGGCGATATCATGACATTCTACCATTTTTTTCATGCCATCTGAATTCAAATTCGACGCGTCGATAACCTTGACAGTATCAAAGAGCCGCATTTTCACCCTCTCGGTGCCGGTCTTCAGGATATACTCCTTATCTCTGACAAAGGGCTCTCTGCCCAGCCAGAAAAGGTTCACTCGCATAACGTTGCCGGTTTGAGGCGCTTTTTCCCCAGATCTAGCAACCAAATCTCCTCTCTTAGCATAGATCTGCTCAGTTAGGGTAAAGCCTGTAGCCATACCCGCACTGACTTTGTGAAGTTTTTCGGCAGAGAAGTTTTCGATACTCAATACCTTGCTTCTCTTCCCCGACGGATAGAAAACCACCTCATCGCCAGTGCGAAGAGTTCCAGTGGCAATTGTGCCGGCGAGAATGCGACGCTTGTCGCCCATGGAGGTGAATTTATAAACATCTTGTATCGGCATTCGAAAGGGCATATCATCCGGGGCACGTTCTTTTTTGAAAGTATCGATGAGTGAGAGCACAGACGCACCCTTCCACCAAGGCATATTCGTACTCGTGGAAGCAATGTTATCCCCCTCCATTCCCGAAACAGGAATAAATGCAGCATTGTTCATATTGATGTTCTTAAGGAACCGTGAGTACTTGCGAACTACTGATTTATAGATCTTCTGATTGTAGTCCACCAAGTCCATCTTGTTCACCAAAACGCAGAGTTGCTTGATTCCCAGCATGCTGAGCATATATCCGTGGCGCCTCGAATTTTCCTGCACGCCTTCGTGGGCATCGATGCAAAGGAAAGCTGCCTCCGCGCGGGCAGCACCACTTACCATGTTTTTCAGGAATTCTATATGGCCTGGAGCGTCGATGATGATGTAATGCCGCTTCGGAGTATTGAAAAAAACTCTAGCCGAATCGATAGTGATGCCCTGGTTCTGTTCATCCTTAAGAGCATCGAGAAGAAAGGCGTATTCAAAAGGCTTGGAATTGCGGGCACAACTGGCTTTTACTCGCTCCAATTTCCCTTCCGGAAGACTGCCAGTGTCGGCCATAAGGCGGCCAATCACCGTACTCTTACCATGGTCCACATGCCCAGTAATGACGATGTTCATGTGTTCGAGCACTTTACATGTACCCTTCGCGGCGCAAAGTTTCTAGGCCACCGCCATCTTCGGTGTCCTGGGCTCGACCCGATCGCTCAGCGATATTCGTGAATTTCCCCGATTTCAACTCTTCGATGATCTCCGGCACGTTCTTCGCGGTTGATTCCACCACATGTGTACAGGGTTCACAGCCAAGGGAACGATAGCGGGTGCCTCTGCCTTGATCGTAGTAGAGGCTTACCGTCGGAATCTTCTCCCGTTCGATGTATTCCCAGATATTCGTTTCACTCCAATCCAGTAGGGGATGTATTCGTATATGAGTGCCAGGGGCAAAGTCTGTCTTGAACTGATTCCAAAATTCCGGGGGCTGATCTCCCACATCCCAAACATTCTCAGTATCCCGCGGAGAAAAATAACGTTCCTTAGACCTGGAACCTTCCTCATCCGAACGAACACCCACAATTACTCCTGTATAGGCTTCTGTGTCCTCATCTACCTGATACTCATCGGAGTCGTGGTTAAAACGATAGCGTGGCCAATTTCCGTTGAGTGTATTCCTTAAAGCTTCTGACTTGAGTAGCCGGCAGCAGGTGATGCGATCAACCCTACCATTGGGAAAGGTTTGTTTAGCATCTAACGCAACCCTATTCTCCCCATACACCATCGGGAGCTTCCACTCACGGGTAAGGCGGTCACGATACTCAATCATCTCACGAATCTTGTAATGCGTGTCTATATGAACCAAGGGAAAGGGTATATGACCATAGAAAGCCTTCCGAGCCAGCCAAAGAAGAACCGTGGAGTCTTTTCCGATGGACCACAGCATGCACAGGCTGCGAAAATTGGCATATGCTTCTCGCAAAATGTGTATTCCAAGGCTTTCTAGTTGCGCAATTTGATCCATAGCTACCGAGAGAAGACTTCTGAAACACCTCTACCTAATCGGTGGTATTTTCGGGAATCGACGCAAGGACTCACGGCCGCGTCTATCACCAAGCACCAGTTTAGCAGAGTTCGTGTGAAGGGGGAACCCAGAAATCGGTATGCCAACTCATAGATTCAAACAGGATTCACTCTCGTGGCGATTATTTTGAAAACCGGATACATATAGCGATACAAAAACACAATGAGGCTATCGAAACCACTGATAACAATTTCCCGGCGCCCCCGAATTAGCGCCTTCCAATATCTTTTGGCGCACCGCTTAGGGTCTATCCCCTTTTCCAAGCCAGGATCGTTCTTTCCATAAGGACTGCCATCTCCCGATAACGCCTTGGCGCTGATCGAAGTGCGCACACGACCAGGCACCGCTATCGTAACATGGATGTTATCAGACCCATATTCCAGTCCAACACTTTCAAAATATCCCTTCAGAGCGTGTTTGCTGGCCGCGTAGGAGGAGCGAAGCGGAAAACCAAACACCCCGACAAAACTGGTTGTAACGCCAATATGCCCCCCTCCGTGTTCAATCATAGCAGGTAAAACGGTCCTGGCAACACCCACCGCCCCGAAAAAATTCAAATCCAGAATCTTCTGGGATACCGCCAGGTCAGTTTGCGCGGAAAGGGAACGCTGGGAAATCCCAGCGTTGAGAACAAGATAATCCGGCGCGCCTGAAATTGCCAAAGTCTTGGCGGCCACAGAAACAGCGGATTCCCAATTCGAAAGATCCACCGTTTCGAATAACGCGGTAGCGGCACCGGCAGCAAAACAGGCTTCTGCCGCTTCTCCGAGTAATTTCTTTCGGGAAGAGAAAAGGTATAAACGAGCACCGAAATGGGCCGCAAAGAGTGCCATTTCCAGGCCGATGCCCGTGGAGGCCCCCGTAATCCAAACCACTTTGTCTTTGAGAAAATTCTTTGGCATTGCTATCTAATCCATCCAAAAACGCCCGGCGAGTTCGGATGGGTCCAAGTAGAGGAACTGGTCACCGAAAGCCCTTTTTTTGCTAAGGCACTCTAAATCTTTTTCCGAATTCCTGAAAAGATATGAATGAGCGTAAAGAGGCAGTGAATGCCGTCTTACCAGAGCAAGACCATCACTAAGAGAGAGTTTGTGTCTTTGAGACGAATTCGATCGTTTGAAAACCAGGTTGATTACGGGCAACCCCTCATCATCCACCTCCACCTCGGCTCGCGATATCGATGAGTTACGCAGCATATCGCTAAGCCAGGACGCAGCGGTATTCTCGGTTTCACCCAGATAATCCCTGATAATAAACTCTGCCTGAAAGGGATCGATGGCTAAAAGAAAGCATTCACCCGACCGTGGATCGGTAAACGCCGCCATCGGTGAACCGCTACTGCCTGTGAGCGCCACACCAACAATGCAAACTTCAACCTTGTCAAAATACATGGACACACAATAGTATAATCGCATAAAGAAGAAAAAACACAAAAAAAATTATTTGTTTTCTAATACTAATCCAATCCCGGAGTATCATCACTCGCCACAGCTTTGATGGCAGCCACACCCATCGACCCTGTGCTTACAGGATTGCGGCTCATCGGGGGCAATCACTTTCACTATCTTGGGTATCTCACTGATCCCGCCAGGTATGCACCTTCCAAGAATCCTACGAATCAGAGCAGCAATCGGCAAGCCGAATAATAACAAGAGGAATCCCAGCAGAAAAGAACTTCCCTCATCAACTTCGGGGAAGAGAATGCCAGCCAGGAAGAAACCCAGTGGAAAGAGAGCCAAAGGTAGGAGAAATAACAGCCCCGTGGTGAGCAAGGTTCGACCGGGAGGCAAATAGATTTCCACCATATCCCCTTCCGAAACCGAAAGATTCGACGGATTAGCAACCTGATAGGCCCGGTCTTTCACCCCCCAGAATTGTCGAGCATTGGCTGCTTTGGCCGAAGGGATATCATTGTTTTTTACCTTTAGAGAATCCGTGGCTTCAACCACCATTGCCGTTCGGGTCATACAGGCTCCTTCTCGCACGGTATATCCAGCAGCTCAAGCGACCGCGCCTTACCATCCACCCCAATATCGGTAATAAGCCCTTGCAAGCGCAAAGTTCCCCAGCCCTCCTTCGAACGCTCAGGAATTCCAGTTCGCAAAATCCTCAATTCCGTTTCACTCTCCACACCGAATACAGAATCCCGACTACCGGTTCGTCCGACATCAGTAATAACCGCCGTTCCGCCGGGAAACAGAGCCGCATCCGCTGTCTGACACCGAGTTCCCGTACCAATCATCATCGACACCTTGCCATCCGAATGAAATGCCATTGTTCTTCGCTCCGCCGTCGTCATAGCATGGAAATTCAGAACCACCACATTTGTACGTTCCTTAATCCTCCCTACTAAATCGGGCAAATACGTATAAGGATTATTCCCATGAATCCGGCTATATCCCGCCTGGCCGATCATGCAGATAATCCCCAGATCCCCCGCCGGCGAATGGTACACTCCCCACCCGCGCCCCGGTATTCCCGCCGGAAGGTTTGCCGGGCGTAGAATCCATGGAGCCTTGGAAAGAAAATCCACAATGTCCCTCTTATAATAAGCGCATTCCCCACCAGTAAGAACGTCAATACCGTTTTTACGCAAAACTATGGCGTGATTCTTTCCCAAACCGAAACCGCCAGTAGCTCCATTGGCATTGGCAATAACAAAGTCTACCTTCTTCTCGGCAACTAGGTTGGGCAATAGATGCTTAACCGTGAACCGACCCGCCTTCCCAACAATCTCACCGATAAAGAGTATCCGCATGGGTGCTAACTTAGTCCCTTTGCACTCGCCTGGCAAGATCAGCATCCGGATTGACAAAAACCACCCCCACCGATATTGTAGCCCTCGTCTATAGCCCGGATGGTGAAATTGGTAGACACGCTAGTTTCAGGGACTAGTGCTCGCGAGAGCGTGGAGGTTCAAGTCCTCTTCCGGGCAATAACTGTTTTTTGACTCGTCACCGCCTGCAGGAAGAGGACTTGAACCTCCGAAGAAGGCGGCGCGAACACCTGGAGCGCAAAACGACAGGATGTCGTTTTAGCCTTCGAGGCGGCCCGGCGGGAGGAGGCAGGAAGCCGACGAGTAGAGGGTTCAAGTCCTCTTCCGGGCAATAACTGTTTTTTGACTCGTCACCGCCTGCAGGAAGAGGACTTGAACCTCCGAAGAAGGCGGCGCGAACACCTGGAGCGCAAAACGACAGGATGTCGTTTTAGCCTTCGAGGCGGCCCGGCGGGAGGAGGCAGGAGGCAGGAGGCCGACGATTAGAGGGTGAGAGTCCTCTTCCGGGCAACCGTAAACCTTATAGAATCGGTGGTTTTGACTCCGGGGAAAAGGTCACTCCGAATCGTCATAACCCATAATTCGCCACTCCGACGGGGGCATTCCGGTTTTCTTCCGGAATAGCCGGGAGAAGTAGTACTGGTTGTCGAAGTTCATCTGTGTCGCCACTTCCTTGATGGATAAGGATCGGTCCAGCAGGAGTTCTTTCGCCCGGTGTATGCGGAGCTTGAGGAAATACTGGTATGGGGTGAGTCCGATATAATCCTGGAACAGGTCCAGAAGGCGCTGGTAGGATATTCCGATTTCCAGGGCAATATCTCCCACCTCAATACTGTCTTCCACATGCATGCGCATAATGGACCGGGCTGTTTCCACATATTCACTTTCTTCATGGGTTGTTTTCGCCCGGATTTCGCAGGCATGGACATGGGCCAGCAGCTGGAGCACGAGGGCTCCCAGCAGAACCTGGAATCCCGGCGGCTGCTGCCGGCAGAGCTGGATGATCTGTTCAAAATCCGCCATAACGTCCTGGTTCAGGCCGATGTTATGAACGGGTTTGTCGGCAGAGATGATTCCGTTTTCGTACAGTCGGTTGGCATGGTGTCCGGCGAATCCGACCCAGTATTCGTGCCAGCCTGTCTCCGGATCCGGGCTGTAGGCGTGGCGGACGCCGGGAAACAAAAGAAATAGGTCGCCGGCTTTGATCGATTTCCTGGACCGGTCCGGGCCCTCATACCAGCCTTTTCCCGAACTGATGTACACCGCCTGGAACTCCATCAGGATACGACCGGTTGCCACCGTGTCGGCGTATGCCTTGGGATGGGACTCGGGCTGCGGGGGATAGGTTAATCCCGCCGGTGTCTGGGAATACCCTGCGTCGTTGCAGTAGATTTCCCAGCGCTCGGCTTCTTTGTTCACCGGCAGGTAGCGGGAGAAGCTGTGAATCTGATTAATCATTAAAAAAGTATATCACAAACAGGAAATATGTCCATTCATTTCCTGTCAGGTGGGATGTATTGTGTGTGGTAGAGGAGACGATCAGACCATGACCGGCCAGGAAAAACTCAATGTCGGGCTGTTTGGAATCGGTTTGGACACGTATTGGCCACAATTCGCCGGACTGAAAGAACGTCTTGAAGGCTACCAGCGAGAAATCGGTGGAATTGTCGGTGGAACGAATTCGGTGAATCTAATCGATGGTGGACTTGTCGACAATCCTGAGCGCGCGCGATCGGTCGGCGTATTATTCAAACAGAAACAGGTTGATATATTATTTTTGTATATCTCCACCTATGCCCTGTCATCGACGGTCATTCCGGTCGCTCAGATAACTGGAGTTCCCATTGTCGTCCTGAACATACAACCTGTCTCGGCCATCGACTACGAGTCATTCAACAGGTTGGGCGATCGCGGACTGATGACCAGGGAATGGCTGGCTCATTGCCAGGCCTGCTCAGTTCCCGAAATCGCGAACGTGTTCAACCGGGCGGGTATCCAATACCGGGTATTGACCGGATACCTCGGCGAATCCCGGACGACTGAAGAACTGAAGTCCTGGGTCCGCGCCGCCGTTACAGCGAAAACCATGCGTTCCAACCGCCTCGGGATTATGGGCCACTACTACGCGGGAATGCTGGATGTCTATACCGACCTGACCCGTCAAATCGCCACCCTGGGCGGCCATATCGAACTGGTGGAAATCGATGAGCTGGCTGAAATCCGCTCTGGTGTAACCGAAGCTGAAATTTCCTGGAAGGTCGAGGAGTTCCACGAGGCCTTCGCCGTATCTGAAGAGTGTGACCAAGAGGAGATCATCCGGGCTGCGCAGACTTCGGTCGCCCTGGACAAGCTGGTAGAGCGTCGGAACCTGGGATTGCTGGCCTACTATTATGAAGGAGCAACCGGCTCCAAGCACGAAAACATCATCACATCCGTCATCGCCGGCAATACCCTGCTCACCGGACGCCATGTTCCCGTCGCGGGGGAATGTGAAGTCAAAAATGCCCAAGCCATGAAGATAATGGACAGCCTCGGAGCCGGAGGCTCCTTCTCGGAGTTTTACGCACTGGATTTTGACGACGACATTGTGATGCTGGGCCACGACGGACCGGGGCATTTCGAAATCGCCGAAGGTGATGTCGGACTGGTACCCCTTCCGGTCTATCACGGTAAACCCGGCAACGGACTTTCCATCCAGATGACGGTCAAACATGGACCTGTCACTCTGCTGTCGGTCTGCGAAGGACCGGAGGGTGTGTTCTTCCTTGTGGCCGAAGGAGAGAGTGTTCCCGGTCCGATCCTGAACATCGGAAATACCAACAGCCGCTACCGTTTCTCCATCGGCGCCCGGGACTTCATTGAAAAATGGTCCCGATTCGGACCGTCCCACCACTGTGCCATCGGTGTGGGCCATGTGGCATCGGAAATCGAAAAGATCGGCAGCCTGATGGGCATTCCCTACCACCAGGTCCGCTAAGGAGGCAGGAACCATGCTGCGAGTCGGATTCACCATGCAACTCTATGACGGCTGTGAAGAGGAATACAAGAAGCGCCATGACGAATTATGGCCGGAGCTTGCCAGGGAACTTGCCGACGCAGGCGTCCGCGATTACGTGATTTATCTGGACCGGTCCACCAACACTCTTTTTGCCAGCCAGAAAGTAACCGAACACAACAGCGCCGATAAGTTGCCCGGAAAGGAGATTGTCCGAAAATGGTGGTCCTATATGGCGGACCTGATGGAAACCAATCCCGACGGCTCCCCGGTGGTGAGGGAGCTGGTGGAAATGTTTTATCTCGACTAGTCCAAGGAGTAGACGGTGTCAGAGACCCTTTTGGAACTGATAGATATCACCAAGACTTTCCCAGGTGTCAAAGCTTTGGACGGCGTCAAGTTCGATCTGCACTTGGGCGAAATTCATGGCCTGATGGGGGAGAACGGAGCCGGCAAGTCGACGTTTATCAAGATTATCACCGGTGTCCACCAGCCGGATAACGGTGAAATTCGACTCGATGGGAAATCGATACGCTTCCCCACCCCGATGGATGCCCAACGCTACGGTGTTGCCGCCATCTACCAGCATGTAACCTGCTATCCGGACTTGACGGTTACGGAAAACATATTCATGGGCCACGAGAAGTTGCGGAAGTTTTCCCGGCGCCTCGACTGGACGCGGATGCACGCCGAAGCCCAGAATCTCCTGGATCAGCTGGACGCCGGATTCCATTCCCAGATACGAATGGGGGATATCTCTGTCGCCCGACAGCAGATCGTCGAGATCGCCAAGGCCCTGTCCACCGATGCCAAGATCATCATCATGGACGAGCCCACCGCCGCTCTAACCCAGCATGAAAGCAAAGAGCTCTACCGTATTACCGAATCCCTCCGGAACCACGGAGTTTCGGTCATTTTCATATCCCATCGTATTGAGGATATCGAGCGTCTGGCCGATCGGATCACTGTTTTCCGGGATTCCCGATATATCGGAACCTGGCCGGTGGACGAAATTGATCAGGAGAAACTGATTGTCGCGATGGTCGGACGGGAAATTACCCAGATGTATCCCGAACGGAACAACAGCCCCGGCGAGGAAGCGTTGCGCGTCGAAAACCTGACCCGGATCGGATACTTCCGAGATGTGAGTTTTTCCCTCCGTCGCGGTGAAATCCTGGCCCTGACCGGTCTGGTGGGCGCCGGCCGGACAGAGGTCTGCGAAGCCATTTACGGTATTGCGCCCCTGGACTCCGGCAGAATCTACCTTGAGGGAAAGCGGGTCCACCTGTCTGGTCCTGTGGATGCCCAGACCGGCGGTCTGGCGCTTCTGCCGGAGGACCGGCAGAAGCAGGGACTCATCCTGGAATGGGAAATCGGCAAGAATATCACCCTTCCGGCCCTGAAGACCTTTTCCAATCGTTCCTGGATGGATCCGGAAAAGGAAGCTGAAGAAGCCGGCCGGTTGGCAACGAAGCTGGTGGTCAAAGCTCCGACGATCTTCGCTAAGGCATCGACGCTGTCGGGGGGTAACCAGCAAAAAGTGGTATTCGCCAAGCTGCTGACCCGGGACCTGAAGCTGATTATTCTCGACGAACCGACCAAGGGTGTTGATATAGGGGCCAAGGCGGCAATCTACGAAATCATCAAAGATCTGGCCGGCGAGGGATACGCGATCATTCTCATATCGTCGGAAATGCCGGAGGTCCTCGGCATGAGTGACAGGATTGTCGTTATGAAACAGGGCCATGTCACGGCCGAACTCGTTACCGGCCAAACCAGCCAGGAAGAAATATTGAACGCCGCGATGGTAGCCGAGGTCAGACATGAGTAAAAAAACCCTGAATCAGCGAGCGCTCTTGCAGCCTGAACAGCTCCGAGAGCTGGGACTGCTGTTATTCATTATCGTCATCGGATTGTCAGTTCAGCTCCGCAATCCGGTGTTCCTGACTGTGACCAATATCACCGCGTTGTTCACCAACACGGCGATACTGGGAATCCTCGCGGTCGGGATGATGCTGGTCCTGGTCACCCGGGGCATCGACCTCTCCATCGGGGGCATCATCGCCTTCTCTGGAATGGTGACGGCCTTGACTGTCGCCCGCTACCCGGGTCTTCCGCCACTCATCGCCATCCTGGAAGGCGCCGTCATCGGTATGGTCTTCGGCGGCTTATCCGGCATCCTCGTGGCCCGATTCGACGTGCTGCCCATCATTGCCACATTGGGAATGATGAATGTTGTCCGGGGCCTGACCTACGTGGTATCCGGCGGGCAGTGGGTCAGTTCCTATCAAATGTCCGACAGCTTCAAAGCCATTGCCACCGGGAGGTTCCTGGGAATCAACAATCTGATCGTCATAGCCGTTGTCATCTACATCGTCGCGGCCTATTTCATCCGGCATACCCGGGTCGGACGGAGGATATACGCGGTGGGATCCAATCCCGAGGCCGCCGAGATTTCCGGCCTGCCCAAGAAGCGGCTTATCTTCCTGGCCTACCTCATAATGGGTGGTCTGTCGGGACTCGCCGGTGTCCTGTGGGTCGCCAAGTTCGCCTCCGCCCAAGGCAATACAGCCATCGGATACGAACTCAATGTCATCGCAGCCTGCATTCTGGGCGGAGTCAGCATCGCCGGCGGTGTGGGCCGGATATTTGGCCTCATTCTGGGAACTGTCCTCCTGGGAATCCTGAACAATGCCCTTCCACTGATCAACGTTTCGCCCTTCTGGCAGATGGGTATTCAGGGAATCGTCATACTTGCGGCTGTCATCACCAACGTCCTGGTTCGGCGGAATACCGAACGTAATGCCTTGCGCCGGAGGGCCATATGAGCGAAGTTCAGACTATCGGCATAAGGAAACCATGGAGCTGGAAGGAGTACTTCCTACAGTGGGAATGGCTGCTTGTCCTGGTTCTCATAGCGGTTTTCGTCGTCAATTCCCTGATTTCACCTTATTTCATGACGGTCTATTCATTAGTTCAGACTCCGTCGACCTTCCTAGACAAGGCCTTCATCGTATTCCCGATGACAATGGTGATCATCCTGGGACGGATCGATATCTCCGTGGCCTCCACGGTCACGCTGTCTGCGGTGATCATGGCGGTCGGCTACAATGCCGGAATTCCCATGCCCGTCGCCATGGTGATATGCCTGTTGGTGGGAACCGTCGGCGGTGCCCTGAACGGCCTGCTGCTGGTTAAATTCAAAGAGCTTTCCCATGTCATCGTCACCCTGGCTACCATGATTATCTACCGGGGCATCGCCTACATCATCCTGGGCGACCAGGCTTCCGGCGGTTTTCCCGACTGGTTTTCCTTCCTGGGCTGGGGTTCCATTGCCGGTATCCCGTTCATCTTGATCGTCTTCACTGTGGTGGCTGTCATCTTCGGACTGGTTCTGCACAAAACCCGCTTCGGTCGCTCCATCTACGGTATGGGTTTCAATTCAACGACTTGTGAGTATTCCGGACTGAGAACGGGTCGCGTCACCCTGATCGTATTTACATTGGTGGGGCTTATGTCGGCTATAACCGCCCTGTTCCTCACCTCACGGATGGGCAGCACCCGTCCGAACGTCGCCACCGGATATGAACTGGAAGTCATCACCATGGCAGCTCTGGGAGGCGTGAGCACCAGTGGCGGCATCGGTAAGATCGGCGGTCCCATACTGGCGGTCTTCATAATCGGATACCTGAGCTACGGCATGGGCCTAGCCAACATCCAGGCCCCCGTCGTCCTCGTGGCAATCGGGCTGTTGCTCATCGTATCAGTCCTGGCCATGAAGGCTCGGGTATCGTCCCAAAAACGAAAAACAACAATGTAGCGTTGCTACTGAGGTTGAAAAAATCGAAGGAGGTCTTTTGATGAAAAAGACGACTTTATTGCTGATCGTGTTGGCCATGGCTCTCGTTCCTGCGACCATGACCTTCGCCACAGGGACCGAAGAGGACGGAGTGGAACGCCACGCGTTCATCTTCAAGAACACCGGCAATCCCTATGGCGACAAGCAGATGCAGGGATTCGCCGACGGTATTGAGGAGATGGGCCTTGAGGCCATCACCCGGGCTCCTGATCAGCCCACCGCAGAAGCACAGATCCAGATTATCGAGCAGCTGATCGCCCAAAAAGTGGATTCCATCAGCATCACCGGCAACGATTTCGACGCCCTGCAGCCCGCTCTACTGAAAGCCATGGACGCCGGTATCACTGTGCTGTCCGCTGACTCCGCCGTCAATCCGGAGAGCCGCATCACCCACATCAACCAGGCTGACTCGGAGATGATCGGACGCACCCTGATCCAGGCTGCCTACGACATGGCCGACGGTGCCGGTGAAATCGCCATACTGTCGGCGACCAGCCAGGCATCCAACCAGAATCTCTGGATTGAATGGATGAAGAAGGAACTGGAAGAGAATCCCGGCAAGTATGCCGACCTGAAACTGGTTCGTGTCGCCTACGGCGACGACCTGCGCGACAAGTCCGTCAGCGAGACTGAAGGACTGCTGCAGAGTTTCCCGAACCTCGAAGTCATCATTGCCCCGACCACCGTCGGTATCGCGGCTGCGGGCCGGGTCATCACCGACCGCGGACTGATCGGCCAGATCGACGTGACCGGCCTCGGACTGCCCTCCGAAATGGCCGAGTACATTGAGAACGGCGCCTGTCCGTATATGTTCCTCTGGAATCCCATCGATGTGGGCTACCTTACTGCCTACGCTGCTGTGGCGGCATCCCGGGGAGAACTGAGCGGAACCGTCGGGGAATCCTTCTCGGCCAGTCGGCTGGGAGACTTCACCGTGGTACAGGCCGGAGACGGTGGAACCGAGGTTCTTCTTGGCGCCCCCTTCAAGTTTGATCCGGCGAACATCAGCGAGTGGAAGACCGTCTACTAAGAGACGGAAGCATTGGTCCTGAAGCGTGTCGCCTCCAGCAAAGCGAGGCGGCTTGCTCCGGGGCCTCACACCGCCAATCTGACAATGAACCGAGAATAACACTGATAGAGGACAATGGGAGGAAGTATGAATCCGGTTGTATACAACGATGCGAAAGACCAGTACGCCGAACTAGGTGTTGACATTGACAAGGCCGTCCGAGCTCTGAAGGAGATATCCTTGTCTCTCCATTGCTGGCAGGCCGATGACGTTGGCGGATTCGAATCCCCGGACGCCGCCCTTTCTGGCGGCGGTATCCAGGTGACCGGGGACTATCCCGGAAAAGCCGTAACCATCGACCAGCTGCGCGGAGATATCGAGAAGGTCGACACCCTTCTGCCCGGTCGCCACCGCCTCAATCTTCACGCAATGTATGGTGAATTCGACGGCCGCAAAGTGGATCGGACCGAAGTCGGACCGGAACACTTCAAAGGATGGATCGAATGGGCCCGTTCCCGTCAAATGAGGTTGGACCTCAATGGCACCTTTTTCAGTCATCCAAAGGCCGAAGACGGTCTGACCCTGTCCCACCCCGATCCGGAAATTCGCAATTTCTGGATTGAGCACGGCAGACGCTGCCGTGAAATCTCGGCCGTCATGGGTCGGGAACTGGGGAGCCCGGTCATCCTGAACATCTGGATACCCGACGGCCTCAAAGACCTTCCTGTTGACCGATTGGTCTACCGTGAACGGCTCCGGGATTCCCTGGACGCCCTGATGGCTGAACCATACCCCGAAAACGAGATGCGAGACGCCGTGGAGTCCAAACTCTTCGGTATCGGCAGTGAGTCCTATGTGGTCGGTTCTCATGAATTTTATTTCGGTTATGCGATGAGTCGGAACAAGATGATCTGCCTGGACATGGGGCATTTCCATCCCACCGAATCGGTGGCCGACAAGCTTTCGTCGGTATACATGTTTTTTAACGAACTCCTGCTGCATGTCAGCCGTCCGGTCCGCTGGGACTCGGACCACGTGGTGATCTTCAATGATGACATTGCCGACCTGACACGGGAACTCGTCCGCTGCGGACGGATCCAGGATACTCACATCGGGCTGGATTTCTTCGACGGCACGATGAATCGCATCGGGGCCTATGCCATCGGTGCCAGATCGGTACAGAAAGGATTGCTGGCCGCCATGCTGGAACCGGCCGAGACACTCAAGAAATACGACCTGGAAGCTGATGTGTTCGCCCGCTTGGCACTGCTGGAACGGACGAAGACTCTTCCCTTCGGCGTCATTTGGGACCGATTCTGCGACGAATGCGGTGTGGTTGATGATGCCCACCTGATTGACGCTGTCCACGAATACGAGACGTCGGTTCTCAGTAAGCGCTAGGAAATCAGACAGATGCAGGAAAACCTCGACGATCTGATTTCGATCAGCCGGGAGTACGGATCCGATTCCCGCTGGGTGATAGCCGGTGGCGGAAACACATCGCTGAAAAGCGGCGATATTCTCTATGTCAAAGCATCTGGATTCCCGTTGGCGACTATCGATCAAGAAGGTTTCGTCCGCATGGACCGGACGAAACTGGCAGCGATCTGGGAAAAGACCTACCCCGACGGTGAGGACAAAGCGTCCGTCGCCCATCGGGAACGTCTGGTACTGGCCGATATGATGGCATCACGAATGCCCGGTGAAGAACGGCGTCCCAGCGTGGAAGCGCAGCTTCACGATCTTCTCCCCTGGCCCCTGGTGGTCCACCTGCATCCGACTCTCGTCAACGGCCTGACATGCGCCCTGGACGGTGAAACTATCGCCGCCGAGATTTTCGGTGATTCACAGATGTGGATTGAAATGACCGATCCCGGTTATGTCCTGGCGAAGAAAATCCGGAACCGACTGGCCGACAAGTCTTCCCGAGGACTGTCCAATCCAGATTTTATTCTCCTGGCCAACCATGGAGTATTCGTCGGCGGGCGGGACAGGGACGAAGTGCGAACCAAATATAAACAGCTGGATCAGAAATTGATCAGCCTAGTCCGGCGACTGCCCGACAAGGCGCCTGCCGATGCCCCGCTGCCGGCTGAAACGAAAGCACTTGAGATGGCGGCTCGCCGATTCTTCGGAGACCAGGCCGAAATCCTTTTTGTGAGGGGTGGTGAACTTGATCGCTTCCTGACAACGGCCGAGAACGCCCGTGTCCTGACCGGCTGCTTCACCCCCGACCACATCGTCTACGCTGGTCCCGGCGCCCTCTACTTGGAGGAAAGCGGGAATGACCCGGCAGCCGCCTGGATACGTGACGGACAAGAATACGCAGAGCGATGGGGCAAATCCGCGAACGTGGTGCTCCTGCCCGAACACAGCGGCGCCCTTTTGGCGGCGGCAGACGGCAAGGCCCTGGCCAACGTCAAACTGCTGCTGAATAACGCTCTGGATGTCGCCGCCTACACCGAGAGCTTTGGTGGACCCGCAATGCTCGATGAACGATTCGTCCGTTTCATTGTCGAATGGGAAGTGGAGAATTACAGGAGCCGGATGGCAACCTAGTTCAGCCCGGAAGGAGATTTCAGAATGAAGCCGACCATACCTTTGGTGCCTACTTTCAAATTCAAAGGATAGCACTATAAAATACGATCATCATCCCTCAAGATGCGAATTCCCAATCATCCCGATAATATCGAATATCGCCTCCCGGAACACAGTCTTCAAGGATCACCTGCTCTTCAGTACAGTCCAGAGCGACTATGTCCCTTCAAAGCTTTTCGGTCTCCAAATTTCCTATCTACAGCCTAAACTGATAGTACCCCATGTGAGGGAGTTTACGGCGCACAGCGGAAAATCCATTGAATGCTGCAATAGAAATGGCCGGAGTGTCTCCAGAGCGATTTGTCAGAATGAGCAGGGAGTCTCCGGCGGAAAGGTTCTATCGACGCAGGCGTATTGACCCCGTACATACATTTGGTTATATTTCATTATGCGCTTCGAGTGGGATCAAACGAAGGGTGAATCCAACAAGAAGAAACATGGAGTAACCTTCGAAGAGGCTAGGAAGGTCTTCAACGATCCCTTGCATCTATCCATCCTCGGCGAGCGCTTCAGCTACTTTGAAGAGCGTTGGATAACAGTGGGACAAGCTGGAGATCGACAGATTCTGGTGGTCGTCAATCTCTTCTTCGACGATGACGGAGAGGAAGTCGTTCGGATTATATCAGCGCGGGAAGCGACAAAGAATGAAAGAAGACAATACGAAGGTTATGGCTGACGAGTATGATATGAAAGATGAATACGATTTTTCTTCGGGTGTACGCGGTAGGTTTCACACTCCGAAGAAGAAGTCCACCACTATTCGTTTAGATGACGATCTGATCCTGTTTTTTAAGAAAAAGTCGGGAGAGCAGAAGATCGGATATCAGACACTGGTGAATGCAGCATTGAGAGAATTCGTCAATCACCACGCTGTTGAATAAGTATGTTAGAACCTGAGAATCACTGATGCCAATACCTGGAGCGCAAAACGACAGGATGTCGTTTTAGCCTTCGAGGCGGCACGGCGGGAGGAGGAAGGCGCTGGTAGGATATTCCGATTTCCAGGGCAATATCTCCCACCTCAAATGCGCAGCATTCGCCTCGCCAGCGGTAGAAAGACTTGGAAGGCTTGGCCGACTTGGGACTGAGGGCGCTGGGGTGCGGTAAGAACGCCCATCAAGAATCATAAACTCACGTTCGCCTCATCGCATCGCTACGGTCAATTTTCCTCAGGAATACGGTTACAACTATCGACAGCGCCAATATAACAGGCCAAACACCTCGAATACCAGCTTTCTCCGCAATCCAACCAGCTGTTATCGGAGACAGCATCGCCCCTATGCCCCATGCCAACTGATCAATAGAAGCGAATCGCGCTCTATGATTCGAGGGTGTATAAAAAGAACGGAAGACACTTACGTTTATCGCAAAGAGTATTTCCCCGCATGTCCAAACTATTGTCGAAAACACCAAAAATGAAAGCTCTTCCGGAATAATGGCAAGGCATCCGAAACCAATGGCATAGCAAATCGCTCCGATAGACATATTCTGCCCGGGACGTCTCTCCTTCACGAGATTTACAATTAATGGTGTGAGAATAATGACTGTAAAGGCATTCACCGACATGAGGATACCGAATTTTTTAGGACCTGAAGGTCCGAAGAACTCATCGACCAACAATGGCAAAGCAAAATGCACTTGAGAGTAGATATAATTGGTAACAATCATAATGCAAAAGAAACTGAGAATGGTGGGCCGAGCAAAAAACGCCTTCAGCATATTAGAGGCGTCTGGTTTTTCCAGAGTACTGCCTTGAATCACCGCTGTTCTCGACGGTTCATGCACAAAATGTAGAATGAGTAATACGCTTATCAATGTCGCTATTGAATTACCCCAGAAAATCCAGCGACGATAACTCTCAAAAAGAAAACCCGCAACTATTGGACCTATAGAAACACCAATATTGATGCCAAGATATAATAAACCAAAAACCTTTGCGCGGTCCTCGGCTGGAGTCAGATCAGTTACGAGCGCATAACTGGCCGGTCGGATTGCACCTTGGAAAAAATAGCTAATTATGAGGACAATCGGTAGTGAAGGAGAGTTGGGGTACAAGCCACAGAAAAACATGATAATGGCGCTCATCGACTGTGAGGACAACATGATGACTTTTCTGCTGTAAACATCCGAAATTTTCCCCGATATCATCCCTCCTATTAAGCCTGAAATGGTTACCGCTGTTACAACCATTCCGGCTCGCGAAAGTTGCATCTCCAAAACTCGAGTTAGGTACAAAGTTAAGAAGAATGAGACAAAGTCGCCGGCACGATTGATAATTCGAGCTACAAAAAGTATATATGCAGTCTTCGTAAGGCCCTTGAACGGGAATGTAAACGACCTGGATGTCATAGATGTATCAAATGACGCAGTATTGAGAAAGGTCAAGCTCTTATGGGGTTTTATTTCAATGTAAGGTGTTCATATTCCAGGCCGTCTGCATGCGTTCCCGCCATCAATCAAAAACGTATAGCCATGACAAAATCGTCCAATCCCATGTCTGGACTAAAAAATACTGATGGTATACACTCTCGACAAATCATATTAAGATTGGGAATAGGGGAAGATATGAAGCTGATGAAAGTATTCGTCGCCGTAGCAATAATCCTGCTGGTATTCGCGGGATGCGCGCCGGGACCTAACACAGTGGCCAATCTGCCTGATACTGATGGTGAAATTGCTGGGTTCTGGATGGGGCTCTGGCATGGTTTTGCGTCGCCAGTAATGTTCATAATCTCGTTGTTTAATCAGTCAGTAGAGATTTATGAGGTACACAACAATGGCGGCTGGTACTCCTTCGGTTTCATGTTGGGCGCCTGTGTGATATTGAGCGGCGGTTGTCATGGCACTTCTCGGAAGCGCAGGCGCAAACACTCCTAACCGTTAGTAGCCATCTGCGGCGAACGGGCCGAAAGCTATTGCTAGTCTCATACGATCCTTCCCGTTTCTATTAGCAATCCGAAGACGTTTTTTTCCTTTTTGAAAAAAAGTGCTGTTATTTTCAACCTATTCCACTATGTTGTTTAACAGAGAACCTGCGATTCTTCTTCAATGCCCCTCTGGATAAGAATGCTATTTCTTATCAGTCGAGGGTTCTTCTACTAACTCATTATAAAAAAACTCCGTGTGGAGTTGAATGCCTTTGATCTTTCGGGGAGTGAAGTGAAAACAAAGGTTATTGCCTGTCGCATTGCGTTGTCTGCTCTTGTGTTTTTCGTGGGCTGCTCAATCCATATTGTCAAAGGTTATCCTGTCTATAGAGCTGATACTCCATTGCTTAGCGAAGTGTGGGTACCAGGCGGCAGCTTCCAGCGGGATGGCAGCACGGAGAATTTGAGTACCGTAGGTCCTTTCATGATGAGCTCGAAAGAGATTACTTGGGAGGAATTGGCGAGCGTATTTAATGATGTTCCCAGTTCCGCGCTCCTTGACAGCGAGAAAAATGATCCGACCGAACAGATAAACTGGTATCATGCTATTGCTTTTTGCAACAAGTTAAGCCTATTAGAAGGACTCAATCCCATATACACCGTCTCAGAAGTTGATTTCGCGACGCTTAGCTTCATTGATGTTCCAACTATCAATGATGCTTCTTGGAACCAAGTGAGTTCGAACTGGAACAATAACGGCTATCGGCTACCCACCGAAATGGAATGGATGTGGGCGGCCATGGGAGCCGACCCAACGAACCATGTCAATAGCCTAGCTGGTAGTCACCTAGACAGTGCTGAAGGTGTTTATGCTTCGCCTTCGACAACGGGAATTACTCTGACGGATGAAACAAACTTTGCTGATATTGAAGAACCAAACAAGCTTGGCATATATGGTATGTTTAACAATGTAGACGAATGGACTTGGGATTTGTTTGCAAGCTATCCTTCAGGATCGCTTACCGACTATCGGGGGCCCTCCCTAGGTACGGACCGCGTCGCGCGAGGAGGCTATCTGTACTCCCAGACACCACAATGTACTGAAGCGAATCGTTATGCTTCATTTCCAAACAGCACCGACATGGGCAGGAGTTTTCGCGTCGTACGTCGCTAAAAGGCCTGGAAAGGTTTGTATTCTAACGCTGGAAAACGAATGGTAGTGTTGACATAACAAGGAAAAAGCGCTTATTCTCTCTTGCAAGGGAGTGATGATATGAAACGCGTTGTTGAAGTTGCGGCAATTCTGATTGCGATTACGTTTGTTACAGGACTCATTGGGTGTTCCAAATCGAGTATGCCAGAAGCTGCCGTTAAGAGCTCTGATGGAAGCGAAGATCTGAAGATTAGTTATCGTCTTAACGTCGCGCAAGCCGATACCGAGAATTTTTTCAGCTTCAGTGGCAATGTTCGCTATTTAGCCGCGGAGAAAGATCAGGCCGATGAAGTAAGCGGTGCATCCAAACTCAGATCCAAACAGGTCTTTCATGCCTATCTTTATGATGTCGAAGGAAAGAAAACCATGTCCGGTGGACTTCGGGGACTGTTTCTGTTCGCCACTAATCCGTACAGGCAAATCGAAATCGACAATCTGAACGCGTCCAAAGCCGCTGATGGGGTGATTACCATTCAATATGTTCATCGGGGAACGGCTTACCGCATTAAAACCGATACATCAGGCAGGCTGAGTTTCCCCGATGGCAGTTTCGAAAAGCGAACCATCGGCTACATTGAAGGCGGGGGACCTCAGGTACTCAGCATGGATTTCTCCACTGATGCGAGTGCCGCCACTGTCGACTGGAACAAGGTTTGGGACAGCAAGATTGCAAGCGGCATGGTAATCGAAGAGGGTGTTGACAAAAAGACGGGCGATATCGTCCCGGACATCGCGGATGCTACGTCAATGTACTATTTCGATGGTACGCTGGGTGTTTCCTTTGAAAATGACATCCTTGGCATAGACGGTTTCCTCACAGCCGTTCCTCGCTGATTGAAAAAGCATACCTGAAGAAGGCCAGCGCGGTACGAAAGCCGTAGGGCCGGCCCGCGCTTGCCAT
>Ga0209562_1000123_pt1 | contig 36806 bp, 35 predicted proteins | sample WorMetvacBELIZE2_FD_187399 | JGI IMG/M metagenome (GOLD analysis project Ga0209562, IMG submission 187399) | Marine gutless worms symbiont microbial communities from Max Planck institute for Marine Microbiology, Germany - Olavius vacuus BELIZE.2... | ecosystem: Host-associated > Annelida >... | reverse complement strand
TTCCCGGCATAATCGTTGTGCTGCTCGGTAATGGTGACCACCACCGCCTGTACCGGGGCGAGCCAGAGCGGGAGAAAACCAGCGTAGTGCTCCACCAGCACGCCAATGAAGCGTTCAATCGAGCCGATCACCGCGCGGTGAATCATCATCGGCGGTTTACGCTCGCCATCCTTGTCCACATAGGATGCGCCAAGGCGTTCGGGCATGAAAAAATCCACCTGTATGGTGCCGCATTGCCACACCCTGCCGATGGCGTCGGTAAGCGAAAATTCCAGCTTGGGGCCGTAAAAGGCTCCTTCGCCGGGGAAGAAATCAAAGTCGACCTCTATCGATCGCAGCGCCTTTTCCAGCGCCTCCTCCGCCGCGTCCCATTCCGCGTCGCTGCCGATGCGTTTGTCCGGGCGAGTGGATAACTTGATGGCTATGTCCTCAAAACCAAAATCGCGATAGATGTCGAAAATGATCTCGCAATTGCGCCGCACCTCTTCCTGTACCTGCTCCGGGGTGCAGAAGATATGCGAATCGTCCTGGGTGAAGGAGCGTACGCGCATCAGCCCGTGCAAAGTGCCGCTCGGCTCGTTGCGGTGTACCGTGCCGAACTCGGCCAGGCGCAGCGGCAGATCGCGGTAGGAATGCAGCCCCTGGTTGAAAATCTGCAAGTGACCGGGGCAGTTCATCGGTTTGATCGCGTAGTCGCGCTTTTCCGAATGGGTGAAAAACATGTTTTCCTGGTACTTGTCCCAGTGCCCGGATCGCTTCCACAACTCCAGGTCCAACACATGGGGCGTGCGCACCTCGTCAAAACCGGTTTCTACCTGTTTGGCGCGCAGGTAGCCCACCACCTGGTTGAAGAGCGTCGCGCCATGCGGCCGCCAGAAGGCCATGCCTGGCGCTTCTTCCTGGGTATGGAACAGATCCAGGCGCGCGCCCAGCGCACGATGATCGCGCTTTTTCGCCTCCTCAAGCCGCTCCAGATGCGCCTTCAGCGCCTTCTCGTCCGCCCAGCAGGTGCCGTACACGCGTTGCAACACCTCGTTTTGCGCATCGCCGCGCCAGTAGGAACCAGAGAGATGGGTCAGCCTGAAAGCCTTGACATGCCCCATGTGCGGCACATGCGGGCCGCGGCACATATCGATATATTCCTGATGGTAATAGAGACCGACCTGGGCGACCTGCGGGTCCAGTTCGTCAATCAGGCGAACCTTGTAACCCTCGCCGCGCTGGTTGAAGATTTCGCGCGCCTCGGCTCTGGGCGTCATCACCTTTTTCACCGCGTAGCCGCTTTTCGCCAGCTCGCGCATGCGCGCCTCGATTTGCGACAGATCGTCCGGGTGCAGGGATTCGTCCCGAAAGACATCGTAATAAAAGCCGTGTTCAATCACCGGGCCAATCACCATCTGCACATCCGGCTTGAGCTGCTTGATGGCGTGGCCGAAGAGGTGCGCGCAGGAATGGCGAATAATTTCCATGCCCTCCTCATCCCTGGCGGTGAGCAACTGCAAATCGCCGCTTTGGGTAAGGGCGTCACACCAGTCCACCAACCCGCCGCTGAAGCGCGCCGCCACCGTGGCTTTGGCCAGCCCGGCGCCAATGGATTCGGCCACCTGCATGGGCGTTACCCCGCCCTCGTACTGGCGGGTGCTGCCATCCGGAAGACGAATATCAATCATGGGGTGAACAGAGAGCAGCTTGCAAACAGCGCGAACAAGAAAGAGAAAATGGTAGGCACGATTGGAATCGAACCAACGACCCCTACCATGTCAAGGTAGTGCTCTAACCAACTGAGCTACGTGCCTGAAGGGGCGGAAAATATACACGCCTTTGCCTGTAAGGTAAGGGGTTTTGGACCAGCGTTTTTGCCCGGCGGCCTTTTTTCGCGCAGGCGCACGCCTTGCGTGGCATTGTTCCCCGGCAGTCGAACCCGCTTCACCACAAACCATGAGCCGTCAATCCATCCTCACCACCCACACCGGGGGCCGCGATCAGGTGGAAATCACCGAGCGGATTCACACCCTGGTTGCGGAATCGGGCGTACAGCAGGGCCTGGCGCATCTGTTTACTCGCCACACCTCCTGCTCCCTGATGATTACGGAAAACGCCGACCCGGATGTGCGCCGCGATCTGGAAACCATCTTCGCACGTCAGGCGCCGGACGGCGACCCGGCCTACGCCCACCGGCTCGAGGGGCCGGACGATATGGCCGCCCACGCCAGAAGCATCCTCGCCGGGGTGGAGCTCACCATCCCGATCGGCGGCGGGCGACTGCTGCTCGGAACCTGGCAAGGCGTGTTCGTCTGGGAGCACCGCCATCGGGGCCACACGCGGGAAATAGTCGTCACTATCGTTCCGGCGGCATAGAATGAAAAGTATGACAAGTGACCTCTACACCAACCGGGTAACCTGGTCGGAAAGAGGATCAGGAGCATGTTGGTCTGTGCGCGGAGTTTCCCGGCCTGAGCTGGGCCTGAGCTGGCTAGCCGCATCGCCGGAAGCAGCGCTCAGGGGAATCCACAACTTGGTTGCCGTGGCCGATATGGCGGATTAACCCAACCCGCAGGGAGAGCCAGCGCTTCCATTGTCCTTTCGAAGAACTTCTTCTCCTTTGTCCTTTCGAAGAACTTCTTCTCCTTTGTCATTACGAGAACCCAGCTACTCAGCCTGGCAAATACAAGTGTTAAGTGGTTGATTAAGCAACTCTTTTGCATGCACCTGAGTAGCTGGGGACGAAGGAATCTCTGCGTGGGCTATGGCGACCAGGTGGTTCTATCCAGCTACGAGACCGCCACGCTCGCTTTGCTCGCTCGCGGTGACAAAGGGGAAACAGCAAAGCAGCTTCGCGGTGACAAAGGGGAGCTGGGCGGCCAAGCGGCGCCATAGGGAGGAAGCAGGGCGTTTAAGAAAAACAACACTACTGTCCGCCGCGAACAAGGCGCACTCGGTAATCAATAAAGCGATAGAGAAAGTTTTCGTGGCCACTGTCGAAGCTCACATACCTAGACCTGCGGTTGTCGGTAATACTGGGACTGGATGTCCAGTAGAGTCTACTCGCTGTATTGGGAAAGACGTTGGCGTTGATTGCGGGGGTATACCTGTCTAACGCCGCCAGACTAATTAACTCCTTGGCATTAGGCAGACGCCAGTCGTCGTAGCCTGCGTAGCTCTCGTTTTCCCCCGCCTCTAGCGCCGCCTGCCAGCTCATTCCGCTTGCATCGCCGCTGCATGCGCCGTTGCTCCAGGTCTGTCCTTGACTGCACACCTTCCACATCAACCCTGTTTGTGTGTCGGTTGCCGTGCCATCGTTGTGTTCCCTGTACCGACTATCCGGCCAATAATTCAAAATATTCGGTACTACCGTTTGGCCGCTGGCAGCCGTTGCGGTTGCGCCAGTGGCAGGTTTAACGCCGCTTACAAGACGCGCCCATTGGCCGCTGAAGCGTTCGGCGTAGAAGGCGCTTCCAAAGGAGAAGTAGACGCCGCTGGCGTAGTTGGTGTTGTGGGCATTGGGGGTGGATAAATAATAGTCATCTGGTAGAGTATTGGGGAAGTAGTTGGTATCTATGGCCGGGTTGGCGTGATTGTTGCTGACTATGCCACGCAATTCATCCCTGATTGGCAGGCGCCAGTTGTTCAAACCGCACAGGCCTTGGGCGTTGACGCGCGCAACAAACGCCTGAGTGTTGCAGAAGGTGGCCGAGTCGTTGACGTCGTAGCCATAACAAATATCGCCTCGGCGGTTCACATAACCAACTCTTCCATGGTTGTTGGTGAAGTCGGTGCTGTACCAGGTGTAGCTATCGTCGGCATCGTGCAGGCTATCGCCTGCCCGGTCGTTTTTGTCTTGTTTTACCTCCCAAATCAACCCGGTGACATTGTCGCGTACGCAGTTCCACCTGGTAGCGCCGGCGGGTAGTTCGTTACCGTTGCTATCGAGTTTGGTGAAGCTGAAGCCAGCGTGACCATCCGAGTCGTCGTTGTGGGTGGCGTCGCGTCCATGGTGGCAATCCTGCGAGGGAAGGTTTGCTCCCGTATCGTCCGTGCCATCGCAATCGTTGCCGTTTCGATTGCCGGCTGGATAGTCGCCGCCCCGGGTCAGGCCGGTGTCGTTGAGGCGTTTGGGCAGTGTGACGCTTAACCGGGTCTGGCTGGAGCAATCGTACGTGCCGCTTTTGCAGGCGGCAAGAGCGTAACTGTAACTTTCACCGGCTACAAGACCTCTATCCGTAAGGCTGGTTTGCGCCGCCAGGGGGACGGCTATCGGGATTTCATCACGGTGGAGCTGGTAATAGCCCGCCTCTTCTACAACATCCCATGCCAGACTGACGCTGGTGCTTCTTGTAGCAGTGGTGCGAAAGTTGGCCGGTTGGGCAATGTCAATCGGATTGTCTTCCTGATCGCTGGTGTCGTCGCCAGGGATGTCGGTGTTGTCGTCAGGGATGTAGGTGTTGGCATTTGATCTGGTTTCGATGTTGGTTTCGATGTTGCCTTCGCAGGCCGCGATAGTGAGGATTAACCCAAGTAAAAAAAGGCGAACGCAATATGGGTGCTGATATGGCATGTCAGGTATTTCCAGGCTGTGCTTGAGTCCTTAAGTGAAGGCTAGGCAATAAAGCGCGCAATGTTACTCCGCCACCCTCAAAAAAAATGCTGGTCTGCGAAGTTGGATGGAATGCCCTAATCTCCGCTTGCCTCGTCATCCGCCAAATTCGCTTTACGCCCCGGCTCACGCCTAGGCAGGATGTTGGGGATGATTTCCTCGGTTTCTTCTTCATCCCCGGTTGGTGGAGGCGCCTGCTGTTCCTGCGACAGTTGATCCAGCATCAAATGGCTGACCAGCACCACGCCGTAGATCGGCGCTATCAGGTTAAGCACCGGCACCAAGCTGAGGGCGTAGGCGATAAGGCTGGCGAACCACATGCCCTGGCGGCGTTCCTTATAGCTGAGACCCGGCGCTATCTGGCTGGTGACATCCGCGAGCAACAGGCGACGAAAAAGCAGCAATCCCCACAGGGTGAAAAACAACGGCGCCAACGGGAAAAAGGGAATGGAGAGCAGCAGCAATCCCAACAGCAATACCAGGTATTTGCAGACTATGCCCAGCAACACCATGAAGTCGTCCAACAAATTGCCGCTCCGGGGCAGACGCAAACCCGGGTAGTGAATCAGGCGCACCTGGCGCACCAGCGGCGGTGTGAAAAAACCGAGCACCAGCAGCAGGATGACGCTGAAAAAATAGGTGGTGGCGAACCAGCTGGCGGCGACCAGCATGGCGATGAAGCCGCCCACCAGGGGATCAATCAACCAATTCGGCAGGGGCAGGCCGGTAACGCCCGAAGCCCAGCCGTGAATGCTCGCGCCCCCGGTATACAAGCCACCGAACACGCTGCCCCACAGCAGGATGAAACCCAGTGCGGTGATCCCCACCGCCATCAACCAGTAGCGCACTATCTCCCAACGCAACAGATCAAGCGCAGCTTGCGCATAGACTTGCATATTCATGCTTCTTCCTTTTTCCTGATTAACAATACACAGGCGCCGCCTTTTTCTTCATCCGCGGCGATTATGCGGTGATGCAAAAAACCGCACATTCGCCTTACATCGCGCAGGCTCGTCGGGTCGTCGGCTTCGAAGCGCACCAATTCGCCCGCCTCTATCCGGTTGAGCGCGGCGTAGAGCCGCATCAACGGCTCCGGGCATTTCAACCCGCACGCGTTGACGCTATCCGCCGGACGCATGGCTTTCCTCCCCGGCGAGCGGGTTATCGTCAACCGGATAGGCCGGCTGCAACCAGGCTACCGGTTGCCCGTCGATGCTCAGGCTTTCGCCCGCATCCAGTGCGGCCTTTTCCAGCCTGGCGGCGATCAGCCGGCCATTTGGCGTCTCCAAGGTGTCGATCAGCTCGCCTTTCACTTCGCCACGACTGTTATGCACAGTGGTTGTTTCCGGTTGAGTCGCCAACTCGCCGCAGCAAAGAACCCGTTTGGGTGCGCCGCGATAGCGCACCCTGGCGATGATTTCCTGCCCGGTATAGCAGCCCTTGGAAAAGCTGACCGCAAACCTGTCCCAGTTCAGATCACTGGGTATGTACTCCCCCAGCTGGTCCTCACGGCGTAAAAACACCACTCCCCGCCGCCACCAGGCCTGCAACCAGTCCCGCCAGCCCATCGCCCCAACTGTTCCATTCGAATCAAGGTCAAACGCAACGCCCAACCCGTCGGGCGCATCAAAAAAAGAAGCAAGGAAACGCCCCTTGCCCGGCTCGCCCCGCCAGGCGAACACCCGCTCGCGCCTGGACATTTCGACGCGAAAAAAGGGCAACAGCCGCTGCATGGCGGTCGCGAGGGCGTCCAAGCAGGGACGTGAGGCGACAAACACAAGGCTGTCGTGCCCTTCGCGCGCCAACAGGCCACAGGCAAACATCCGTCCTTGCGGGTTGCAGGCGGCGCTCAGACAGGCGCGGCCCGGCTCAAGAGTCGACAGATCGGCAGTGAGCTGACCTTGCAACAGTTGCGCCGCGCGCGCGCCACGAAAGGCAAGCCCCGCCAGTGAATCCAAATCATCGATAGGCTGCATAGCGCAAACTTTACAATAGATTGATGAACCATGAACCGCTCCAACCCTCTCCGGACGCCTATGCGCAACTGGTATGGCGCAGCAGGCGCGGCATGCTCGAACTCGACCTGATCTGCGAACCCTTTGTCCGCCAGGCCTATCAACAATTGGAACCGGCCCTGCAACAAGCCTATAGCTCGCTTATGCAATGCGAAGATCCCTATCTCTACACTGCGCTGATTCTCGGCAAGCCCTGCCGAGCCGAGCACCGCGCCATAGTTGCACGCATGCGCGCCTTTGCACGCCCGCCTGAGGCAAATGCCTGAAGCAGCAGCAACCCGCGAGGGAACGAACCGTTTTGATGTAATAGTCGTCGGCGGCGGACACGCCGGGTGCGAAGCTGCCTGCGCCGCCGCGCGCGTCGGCGCCAAAACCCTGTTGATCACCCACAACCTCGCCACCATTGGCGTGATGTCGTGCAATCCCTCCATAGGCGGAATCGGTAAAAGCCAGTTGGTGCGCGAGGTCGACGCCCTTGGCGGCGTCATGGCGCGAGCCGCCGACCACGCCGGGATTCACTTTCGCGTACTCAACGCCAGCAAGGGACCGGCTGTGCGCGCCACCCGCGCCCAGGCCGATCGCGAACTCTATCGCTCCGCCGTCATCAACCAGGTCAACGCCCAACCCGGGCTGCAATTGTGCCAGAGCGAAGTCGCCGAGATGTTGTTTGAGGGCAACCGACTCGCCGGCGTGCGCACCGCTACCGGTATAGCCATGTTTGCCCCCAAAGTGGTGCTCACAACCGGCACCTTTTTGCACGCGCGCATGTTTACCGGGCTTGAAGCCAGCAACGGCGGGCGGGCGGGGGAACAGGCCGCCGTACGGCTTGCCGATCAACTGCTCGCACTCCATCTTTCCCTCGGCAGGCTGAAAACCGGTACTCCGCCAAGGATCGACCGTCGTGGCGTCGACTTTGCGCGGATGGAAGTCCAGCCGGGTGATTCGCCCACGCCGGTGATGTCCTTTCTCGGAAACCGCGAGCAACACCCGCGTCAAACCAACTGCTGGATCACCCATACCAACGAACGCGCCCATGAGCTGATCCGCGCCAATCTCGATCGTTCGCCCATCTTCAGCGGCAGGATTGAGGGTGTGGGACCCCGCTACTGCCCGTCAATCGAAGACAAGATTCACCGTTTCGCGGACAAGTCCAGCCACCAGGTGTTTATCGAACCTGAGGGGTTGGACTCAATTGAACTCTACCCCAACGGCATTTCCACCAGCCTGCCCCTTGATGTGCAACAGCAACTCATCGCCGCCATCCCCGGCCTGGAAAAAGCACATATCACCCGCCCCGGCTACGCGGTGGAGTACGCCTATATCGACCCGCGCTCACTCAACGCAGCGCTGGAATGCAAAAGCCTGCCCGGCCTCTACCTGGCGGGGCAGATAAACGGCACCACCGGCTACGAGGAGGCGGCGGCGCAGGGGTTGCTGGCGGGCGCCAACGCGGCGCTGAACGCCCTGGACAAGGCGCCGCTCACCCTCTCACGCGCCGAAAGCTATATTGGCGTGATGGTTGATGACTTGATCACCAGAGGGGTGACCGAGCCCTACCGCATGTTCACCAGCCGCGCCGAATTCCGCCTGTCGCTACGCGAAGACAACGCCGACCGCCGCCTCACCCCCATTGGCCGTGCGGCTGGCCTGGTAGACGAACAACGCTGGCGCGCCTTCAACCACAAGCTGGAAGCGATTGAAGCGGAACACCAGCGCATGCGCTCCGGCTGGATTACGCCCGACACCAAGGCCGCCGCAATGCTGGAAAAAAAGGGATTGGAGCTGCGCGAAAAAGCCCCGCTCGCCAGACTGTTGCGCAACCCCAGGCTCGACTATACACAACTCTGCGAGCTGGCCGGCCTGGAGCCGGCCGATGCGCTGATTGCCGAGCAGGTGGTCACCGACCTCAAATACGCCGGCTATATCACCAGGCAGGAGGACGAAGCCAAACGCCTGAAAGACCTGGACGCCGCCGCCCTGCCTCCAAAGATGGATTTCGCCCTGGTCGCCGGGCTCTCGCGAGAGTTGCAGGAGAAACTCACCAGCTTGCGCCCTCCCAACCTGGGCGTGGCCCAACGGATGCCGGGCATGACGCCCGCCGCGCTGGCGCAGTTGATGATCCACCTGAAAAAAAACCAGGCTAATCACGCTACAGCCTTATCTCCACGCGCAAGGCGCCAACCGGCATGAACATCCTGCTCGGCGTAAGCGGCGGCATAGCCGCCTATAAAACCCCGCAACTGGTGCGCCTGCTGACAGCAGCCGGGCACAGTGTGCGTGTGTGCCTGAGCAGCAACGCACATGTTTTTGTCGCCCCGGCGAGCCTGCAGGCATTGAGCGGTCACAGGGTGTACCAACACCAGTTTCCGCCGGTCGACGTTGACGGTATGGAGCATATCCACCTTGCCCGTTGGGCCGACTGTCTGCTGATAGCCCCGGCCAGCGCCTCGACCATCGCCAGGCTCACCTGCGGCATGGCGGATGAACTGCTCGCCACCATCGCCCTGGCCTGCAAGGGACCGAAAATGCTCGCCCCAGCCATGAATCAGGCGATGTGGGCCAACCCCGCCGTCAAGGCCAACTGCGAACTGCTTGCCAAACGGGGCTGGCAAGTGCTGCCGGTAGACAACGGCGAACAGGCCTGCGGCGAAGTGGGGGACGGGCGCATGCTGCAACCCGAAGCGCTGGTGGACGCGATTGCCGGAATACATCCAACAGCCTCCGCCGAAACGCGCGCCTGGTGGCGCGACAAACAGGTGCTGATCACCGCCGGACCAACCCACGAACCAATCGACCCGGTGCGCTTTATCGGCAACCGCAGCTCGGGGAAAATGGGCTACGCACTCGCAGCAGCAGCCGCGCAACTCGGCGCGCAGGTAACCCTGATCAGCGGCCCCACCAGCCTGCCCGACCCGCAAGGCGTGGCGATCACCCGCATCTCCAGCGCGGAGCAAATGCATCTAGCCGTACAGGATCACGGTGATTTCGATCTGTGCATTGGCGCCGCAGCGGTGTCTGACTACACCCCCGTCAACCGGAGTGAACACAAACTACACAAGGATGGCGAACGGATGCATCTCACCCTGAAAAAAACACCGGACATAATCGCCGCCCTCGCCGCCGCGCGTCGCCCCGGACAGCGCATGATCGGCTTCTGCGCCGAAACCCTGGATACGCCTGCGCTGCTCGAACGCGCGCGTGAAAAACTGCATAGCAAACAACTTGACCTGGTAGTCGCCAACCAGGTGGGCGACGGGCTGGTGTTTGATCAGGATCATGCCGCTCTGTGGCTGGTTCAACCAAAGAGCGAACGCGAACTGCCGGCGGCGCCCAAGGATGTGCAAGCGCTGCAAATCCTTGCTGCCGTCAGCGATCTTCCCAACCATCTTCCTGATCAGGGGGTGCCCATAAAAAAATGAACCTGCTTCACACTTAGCCAAAATAGCCATCCACCAGATTTACCACACCATTGCCATGCCATTTGATATTGCCGCCAACCTGCCTGATGACCCATTTGCCGCCTTTGCCGCCTGGTACGCCGAAGCAGAAAAAATCGACTGCGCCTTCCCCAACGCCATGACCCTGGCCAGTTGTTCCGACAATCGGCCATCGGCGCGGGTGGTACTGTTGAAAAGCTGGGACGAACAAGGTTTTGTTTTCTTTACCAACTACCAAAGCCGCAAGGGCGAAGACCTGGCCGCCAATCCGCGCGCCAGCCTGCTCTTCTACTGGGATGCCCTCTTCCGCCAGGTGCGCATAGAAGGTAAGGTCGAAACCATCAACCGCGAGGAATCGCGCGCCTATTTCGACAGCCGCCCGCGCGACAGCCGCATTGGCGCCTGGGCGTCGCACCAAAGCCGCGAACTGGAAAGCCGCGAAATCCTGGACGAACGGGTTGAACACTACCGCAGAGAATTCGAAGGAGGCGAACCTGACCTTCCCGATTACTGGGGCGGCTACCTGCTGCGTCCTCTGGAAATCGAATTCTGGCATGGCGAATACGCTCGCTTGCACCAGCGGCGATCATTCAGCCGCGACAGTCTTGACGTCGAATGGAAAAGCCGGTTGCTTTATCCCTGACTGAATGCGCCACAATGCAGGTTTTCGCGGCGCGTAATAAACCATCGCCTTGATTAACAGTACCGTTGAACCAACTAGCAGGCGACCTTGCCGCGCCTTGGATGGATTCACTTATGTTTGAGGAAGTCCAGAGAATAGTTTGTGGGTGAAGTAGCTGAGAATTGCGTCCGCTCCGGCTCGCTTGATCGCCAGCAGCGATTCGTGAATGGCTGACTCCGGAAGCCAGCCGTTTTGCACCCCGGCAGTGAGCATGGCGTATTCGCCGCTGACCTGATAGGCAAAGAGCGGCAGGTCGCTGATTTCGCGCACTCCCGCGAGTATGTCCAGGTAGGGCATGGCGGGTTTGACCATCAACATGTCCGCGCCTTCATCCAAATCAAGTTCAGCTTCGCGCAGCGCTTCGCGCGCGTTGGCCGGGTCAAGCTGAAAACCGAGTTTGTCTGCCTTGCCCAGCGCACTCGCCGATCCAACCGCATCGCGAAAGGGGCCGTAAAAGGCCGAAGCGTACTTGACGCTGTAGGCAAGGATGCGGGTGTTGACCATACCAGCTTCTTCCTGCGCCGCTCGGATGGCGCCGATTCGGCCGTCCATCATGTCCGAAGGGGCAACCACCTGGGCGCCGGCGCGCGCCAACACCAAGGCCTGCTCGACCAGCACTTCGACCGTGGCATCGTTTACCACATAACCCTTGTCATCCACCAATCCGTCGAGTCCGTGGCTGGTGTATGGATCCAACGCGACATCCGCAATCAGCCCCAGGCCGGGGAAGTGGGTCGCCAGCGCCTCCAACGCCCGTGGCGCCAGACCATTGGGATTGACGGCTTCGCTGGCTTCCGGGTCTTTTCTCTCCGCTTCGATAACCGGAAAAAGCGCCGCCGCCTGGAGGCCCGCGTCCACCAGTGGTTGCAGATGATCGATCAAGCGGTCGATCGACCAACGATGGATGCCGGGCATGGAATCGACTGGTTGCTGTTCGCCCGATCCTTCGCAAACGAATACCGGGTAAATGAGATCGTTACGGGTAAGCAAGGTTTCGCGAGCCAGCCGCCGGCTGAAGGAATCGGCGCGCATTCGTCTGGGGCGATGGATCAGATGCATGGTTCTTTCTTTATGACAGGTGAGTAGTTTCGCATATCCCGTATTTGATGAGCAAATTGCAACCAGGCACGCTCGCGAACGTTGCGGCCGCCTCTCAAGGGGCGAGGTGGGTATACTGGCGGCATGCGCCTGAATTTACTCTTTTTCCCCACCTGTTGCCTGCTAGTCGCCTGCGGACAGAAAGGCCCGCTATACCTGCCGGATGATTACGAGCGCCCGGAGTATCAGCAACAGATCACAAAAACATTCGACACAGTGGAGGACATAGTGGTGCAGACCTTGGATCGGATGGTTGGCGACGCTACTACCGATGCAAGGGGCGAAACAAGGAGCGATGCAACCACAGATACAACCGTGAATGGTGTCCCGAACGGCATTGACACGGCGCAGGACATTACGCCTGAAAGCGCCGATGGTGATGACCCTGCCGATGCTCCTGCGGAGACGGAATCCGCAAGATGATCGACTACGATCAACAAGGGGAGTTGACCATCGACGGCTGCCGCGCCGGGAGCCTCGCACAACAATTCGGCACCCCGCTCTTTGTCTACTCCACCGCGCAACTGCAGCGCAACTGCGCCGTCTATGCCGATCTTATAAGTGAGGTCGGGGTGAGCAGTCACTACGCCGTAAAAGCCAATTCCAACCTTGCATTGTTGGCGTTGATTAAACAGGCCGGATTGGGTTTTGATGTGGTCTCGGGTGGTGAGCTTGATCGCTGCCTGCGCATCGGGGCCGAGCCATCCGGCATTGTCTATTCGGGCGTGGGTAAATCCAAGGCTGAGCTGAAACAGGCGGTTGCGGCCGGGATTGGTTGCATTAACATCGAATGTGAGGGCGAAGGCGAACGCATCATCCGCCTCGCCGCTGATCTTGATGCAGGCAAACGGGTACGCCTGGCGATACGGGTCAACCCGGATATTGCGGTGGATACCCATCCCTACATCGCCACCTCACTGGCGAGCAGCAAGTTTGGCGTACCCCTAGCCCGGACGCCTGAACTGGCGAAGCGGCTTGCCGACGCCCCTGGATGCGATCTGGTGGGCCTGGGCTGTCACCTTGGCTCCATGCTTGAGGAGATTGCGCCCGTGGTCGAGTCCTGTCGCCAGCTTGTGGCGCTGGCGGGGCGGCTGCGCCCAACAACCGAAATTGCCCACCTCAGTCTGGGCGGAGGACTGGCGGTGCGCTACCGGGACGAAAACCAACCCGGCGCTCAGGAGTTGCTTGACGCCTGCGCGCCCATGCTGCGAGGGAGCGGCTTGAGTCTGATGCTCGAGCCCGGACGCTCGGTCATCGCCTCCGCTGGTTTAATGCTTACCAGTGTTGAGTATTGCAAAACCAACGAGGCGCGCAACTTCGCCATAGTCGATGCGGCGATGAACGATCTGCCGCGACCAGCGTTGTACAACGCCTGGCACAAAATCATCCCCGCCAGGCGCAGCAAGAAATTGGTAAAGGCGCGGGAGCAGGTGTGGGATGTTGTCGGCCCGGTGTGCGAATCGGGTGACTTTATCGGCAAGGATAGGCCCTTGGCCCTGGAGGAGGGCGACCTGCTCGCGGTGCTCACCACCGGCGCCTATTGCGCCAGCATGGCCAGCAACTACAACTGCCGCCCTCGCGCCGCCGAAGTGCTGGCGCGTGACGGCGAAGCCAGGCTGATAGCAGCGCGCCAGAGCAACGAGCAGATGCTGGCATCTGAGTTGGCCGTCTGCGACGCAACCCGATAATCGCAACTTGAACGCAAACGGCTATGAATCGGCGCGGCGTTTCGCCGTTGCGCCCATGCTTGCCTACACCAACCGCCATGCGCGCTATTTCTACCGCCTGTTGTCGCGTCGCGCCTTGCTCTATACCGAGATGATTCACGCCCGCGCCGCGCTGGGAAAACACGCCGAAAGAGAGCTTGGGTTTCACCCGCGTGAACTCCCCCTGGCGGCTCAGCTGGCCGGCTATGAAATCCCCCCCTTGCTCGATGCGGCGCTGGAGTGCGAACGGCGCGGCTATAGCGCGGTGAACCTGAATATCGGTTGCCCCTCCGACAAAGTGCGCCACGGCAGGTTCGGCGCCTGCCTGATGAATGAGCCGCAACTGGTCGCCGCCCAAGTGGAGGCTTTGATCACGCGTTTGAAGATACCGCTAAGCGTGAAATGTCGCCTGGGGGTGGACGATCAGGACTATCGCCGCACCCTGCCACTCTTTCTTGCGCGCCTTCGCGACGCCGGTTGCCGAGAGGTGATCATCCACGCACGCACAGCCGTGCTTGCTGGGTTGAGCCCCAAACAAAATCGCGAAGTGCCGCCGCTCGACTATCCCTTTGTTTACGCCATGCGTGAACGCTTTGACGATATGCACATCAGCATTAACGGCGGAATTACAAACCTGAACGACGCCCGCGATCACCTGTGTTGCGTCGACGGAGTGATGCTTGGCCGCGCGCTGCTCAATCGCCCCACGCTACTGGCGCGCGTGGACAGCGAAATCTTTGGCGAATTGCCGCGAGATCCGTCTTTGCCCGATCTGTTACACATTGAATACGCTCCCTACGCCAGCAAACAACAGGCGGCGGGCGTGGCCGCGCCTCCCCTGCTGCGCCCATTTATCAACCTGTTCAAGGGCCAACCGGGCGGTGGGAAGTTCCGCCGCGTTCTGGCCGAGGCGCACGCTACCGGGTTACCTTTGGGTGAAGTGCTGCAACGGGCGCTCGCCTGCCTCGAAACGCCGGAATACCGGCGGCATTCCTCCCCTTCTGCTACACTTTTAGACACTGCATAAGGGGAGCAAACATGAACAAAAAACTCAACGGCCTGGCGAAGAGTCCGCTACCGGAAACGGAGGCTGAACCAACACAGGAGCCCGGCTCGGAGGCGGCTGTCGGTTCTGTTTCCGACCTGCTTGAACCACCAGACACCGCTAGGGCCAGACATGCAAAAAAAACCGAACAGGCCATTGCCGAAATTAAAAAAATCATTTCCGTCCCGGTGGAGCAAAAAACTGCCAGGGGCGGCAAAGGGAAAAGAAAGAAAAGCGCCGCAGCAGAGGATGGCTTCGCCCAACCCGAGCTGAATCAATTTGAACTCGGCGACTATCCCTACAAAGAACTCATCAGCCGCCGCAGTTACGAAAGCATAAAGGGGCAATTGCAATCCGAGCTGCTCAAGGTGCAGCGCTGGGTGATGGAAAACAAGCTCAAAATGGTGCTCCTGTTCGAAGGCCGCGACGCCGCCGGCAAGGGAGGAAGCATCAAACGCTATATGGAGCACCTCAACCCCCGTTATGCGCGGGTGGTGGCCCTGAGTATTCCCAACGAACGTGAGCGCAACCAGTGGTATTTTCAACGCTACCTTGAGCACCTGCCCACGGGGGGCGAAATGGTGTTTTACGACCGCTCCTGGTACAACCGCGCCGGGGTGGAGCGGGTGATGGGTTTTTGCACCCAGACGGAATACCTGGAGTTTATGCGCCAGACGCCGGAGCTGGAGCGTATGCTCACCCGCTCCGGGATCATCCTGTTCAAATACTGGTTTTCGGTCAGCAGAGGCGAGCAGCAGCACAGGTTCCTCTCGCGCCGCGACGATCCGCTGAAACGCTGGAAGCTCAGCCCTATAGACCAACAGAGCATGGACAAATGGGAAGAATACACCCAGGCCAAGGAAGCCATGTTCTTCTATACCGACACTGCCGACGCCCCCTGGACGATCATCAAATCGGACGATAAAAAGCGCGCCAGGATCAACTGCATGCTGCACTTTCTTGACGCGCTTGACTATCCCGGCAAGAACAAACACCTGGTAAAGCCGGCCGACCCGCTTATCGTCAGCAGCGCCCGCCACCTGATCGACAACGGCGCATTCACCGACATGAAACTGGCGCCGAGATAGGCGGATTCCAGAATCGCCCGGCGTATTCCCGCCCTGACCAGGGCAGGCCGATTGCGCAAGTCGGGACTTGCTCCTCGCATCTATAATCCGGCCCTTTTCGTCTTTTCATGCATCTTCGCTACAGCCTTGAACTCTTAGCGGTGCGGCTTGTACGCGCCCTTTTCCTGGCCTTTCCCTATGCTATTGCATCCAGCTTCGGTGGCTGGTTGCTGCGGCGTTTTGGCCCATTGACGCCCCGGTCGAAAAAGGCCCGTACGCATATCAACTTCTGCTTTCCAGATTTCGAATCGCGCCAGGTGGATTCGGTGCTATCCGGAATGTGGGAAAACCTTGGCCGCACCCTGGCTGAGTTTTTCCACCTGGAAAGGCTCGACATTAAATCGCTCGACCAAGTGCTGATGATGGAGGGACTGGAGCACCTTGATGCAGTAGCGGAGCATGGCTGCATACTGGCCGGTGCGCATCTGGGGAATTGGGAGATCTGCGCCCTGGCGCTGGCGCTTCACGGCTACAACCCGGCGGTTGTCTATCGCGAGGCCGACAACCCAAAAGCCGAGCGGTTGATCCAACAAATCCGCCACCGGTACCTGAACGACGGCCTACCCAAAGGCAGAGCCGGGGCAAAAAAAATGCTGCAAGCGGTAAAAAACCAACGCGTGGTCTATCTGCTGGTGGACCAGAAGCTCCGGGAAGGCGCGCTCCTGCCTTTCTTCAATCACCCAACCAAAACCAGCACAGTGGCGGCCCGCCTGGCGCTGAAACTCAATTGCCCGATCCTGCCCACCAGGGTGGTGCGCGTACATAGGCACCAGCTGAAACTCTGCATAGAGCCACCGCTTGATACGGTGGGCGTTGCCAGGGACGAAACCGGCGCGATGGAAATCATGACCAGAGTCAACGCCACACTCGAACGCTGGATCCGCGAGCACCCGGAACAATGGCTATGGCTGCACCACCGCTGGAAAAAGCGCCTGTCTGGGTGAGCGAATCAGGTGTAGCGCGCAGAATGTAACCGAGTAAAAAAAAGCCCCGCACGGGGCGGGGCTTTTTGCAGTCAAACCCGATTAGAGGTTGTTGCGGTATTTGCTCGCAAAGCTCTCGGCCAGCGGGATATAGCCGTCCTTCACTACGACTTCCTGACCTTCTTTCGACAGAACCATTTTCACGAATTCCGCTTCAAGCGGGGGCAGTGCCTTGTTGGGCGCCTTGTTGATGTATACATAGAGATAACGCGAGATGGGGTAGTCGCCCGTGAGCGCGTTTTCCGCTGTGGCATCGTAGTGTTTTTTCGAACCCTTGGCGGCAATGGGAACGGTGCGAACGCCGGCGGTGCGGTAGCCAATGCCGGAGTAGCCGATGGCGTTAATGGTCGAGGTGATCGACTGCACCACGGCGGATGAGCCTGGCTGCTCGTTCACGTTGCTGCGGTAGTCGCCTTTGCACAGGGCGTTTTTCTTGAAGTAACCGTAGGTGCCGGATACCGAGTTGCGACCGAAGATCTGTATCTCCATTTTACCAAGCGAACCGCCAACGCCGACCTGTCCCCATTTGGTCACTTCGGCGCCCCCGCATTTGCGGGTGGAAGAGAAGATGCCGTCGACTTCTTCCAAGGTCAGGCCTTTTACCGGGTTGTCCTTGTGCACAAACACGGCGATGGCGTCAATAGCGACGGGAATGCCCGTGGCCTTGTAGCCGTATTTATCTTCAAAGGCCTTTTCTTCGCTGGATTTCATCTTGCGGCTCATGGGACCGAAGTTGGAAGCGCCTTCGGTCAATGCAGGCGGCGCGGTCGAAGAACCTGCTGCCTGGATCTGTACGCTTACGCCAGGATACTGACGCTTGAATTCTTCCGACCAGAGGGTCATCAAATTCGCCAGGGTATCTGAACCAACGCTGGTGAGCTTACCGGATACGCCGGAGGTTTTCGAATAGCCCGGCAGCTTGGCGTCCACGCCCGAAGCAAGGCTTTGCACGCTTACGGCCAGAGACACAACCACGCCGATTGCAAGGTGATGAAGCTTCATGTTTTCTCCTGAAATGAGTTGGAAAGGTAAGAAGTTGCAAGGTGGGCCGAACGACAGCGAACACCGCCGCCAAACGCCTCCACCAGACGCCCGGAATGCTACGGATTGTTTGTGACAATACTGTGACAATGGCCGGGGTGAAAAAGCAAATAAACTCGGCTTTGCTCACTGGTATTCGCAATGAAGAAATCACCAATGCGCCAGCAACCAGCCGCCCTGCATGCAGGCGAGGGTCAAGGCGCCGGCCAACAGATCGTCCGCCATGATTCCCAACCCTCCATCTAGACGACGGTCGCACCAGCCCACCGGCCCGGGCTTGGTAATATCGAAAAACCGAAAGAGCAGAAAGGCCAGCAGCCAGTAGAGCGGATCAAAGGGTGCTGCGATCAGCGCCAACCACATGCCGGTCAACTCGTCCCACACCACCTCGGATGGATCCTTACGCCCCAGTTTCTTCGCCCCGGATGCGCAAATACCTATGCCCAGCAAGCAAGCCAGCGCCGTTGCCAGCACCTGGATCGGCCATTGCGCAAACAGCCAAATCGGGAGAAAAAGCGCCAGCCCCGCCAGGCTGCCGAAAGTACCGGGGGCAGGAAGGCGACCAATCGGGCCGAGCGTAGCCAGCCAGGCGATCATTGGTTGATCACGAAGTAGGGTTCTGCCCCGACAGGTCAGTGGCGCGTTGCGGCAACGAACGCACCAGCTTGTCCAGCACCGCGTTGACCAGCTTGTAGCTGTCGGTCGCACCAAAGCTTTTGGCCAGGTGCACGGCATCGTCAATAACGCTCAGAGTGGGACTTTCAGCGTGGTGGTTCAACTCGTAGGCGGCCATTCGCAACAATTGTCTTTCGGTTGGGTCAAGCTGATCCAGACGACAGGAAAGATGCGGCGCAATGGCGGCGTCGCTCGCCTCACCCTCGACAAGCGCTCCGCGCACCAACTCGCCGAACAGCTCCCAATCCATCTGACCAGGCGCTAGGCGTCGGTGCTGCAAATGAAACTGATCGATCAAGCGCTGCGACGGGGAGGGGTTGAACCAAGCCTGATACAGCGCCTGAAGCGCCAGCTTGCGCGCGCGACTGCGCGCTCTCATGATGCCGCCACTGCTCAGTCCTGCTCCAGTTGTCTGAAGCCATCAAGCAGGTCGAGTACTGCCTCCATGGCCTCAAAGCCCTTGTTGCTGGTCTGCTGCAAAGAGGCGTGATCGGCTGCCGCTCTGAGCGCTTTGCGCGAAGCGCGCGCTTCGGCTTGCTCGCAGGTATCGGCCATGACCACTCCATAGCCAATCGGCACCGCATGACTGGTGGTCAAAGCCATCAAACCTTGGGTCACTCCACGACACACATAATCAAAATGGGGTGTCTCACCCCGGATCACTACCCCCAGAGCGACCAATGCATCAGCTTTGTCGTCCCGGATCAACCGCGCCGCCATGGCCGGCAGCTCGAAAGCGCCGTTGACCCAATGCACCCTGGCCCTGGGCAAGTCTTTACTCGCCAGACAGACTTGTGCGCCCTCCACGAGTTGCTCGACCAGGGTGCGATTAAAACGACTGGCGATTAGATTTACGCGCGGGCGAATCACGATTTGGTCATGGTTGGGTTATTGCTGGAGCACAGTTGGATTAGTGGTTTGCTGGTTGGATTGTCGGCAATCAGGAATGAAGTTTGGCGCGGTAGTCCGCAGCCACGCTGGCCGCGCGTTGTGCAAAATCTTCACCCTCACCCGCATAGAGGATGGCGCGCGAAATGGGTGCGAGCAGGTTGGCGCCGCCCGCGCGAAGACGGGAGAGCACCCCGGCGTCGCCCTGCTGCGCGCCAAGGCCGGGAGTAAGCAGCCAGCTCGCAGGAAGGCGCTCATGCCAGGAAGCAAGTTCATTCACATTGGTCGCGCCGATTACCGCGCCCATCCTGCCACATTGGTTTTTGCCTCTGTCGTCGGCGTTCCAGTTGGTTATCAGGCCGGTCAAACGCTCGCGCGCAGCGCTCTGAAACATGGCGGCGTCGGGATTCGAGGTATGCACCAGCACAAACAGCAGGCGGTTGTACTCGCTGGCAGCCTGGATAAAAGGTTCAAGCGAATCTGCTCCCAGCCAGGGGTTGACGGTCAAGGCGTCGCCTGCAAGCGGTGAGTCCGGATGCAGATAGGCGCGCGCGTAGACTGCAGCCGTGGCGGCAATATCGCCGCGCTTGCCGTCCATCACCACCAATAAACCAAGCTCGCGAGCCTGCTGAATGAGTTGCTCCGCCAAGGCAACGCCACCCGAGCCATATTGCTCGAAACAGGCAAGCTGAATCTTGAGACCGCATACATGCGGCGCGCAGGACTTGATCAGTGCGCGGCAAAACACCCCCACTCGCGCAAGGGTATCGCCCGGAAGGTGTTGCGGAATGCGCATGTCGTCCGGATCGAGACCAAGCAAGATTGGGGAGTCGCGCTCGCGCACCTTGGAGGCAAACAGATCACTGCAATGCATGGCTGGATTGTAGCGAGCAAGTAGTAGTTATTTGCGTTACCCAGCCCAGTTTGCGCCTGGCGCGGTTTTCCCGAAGAAATACTTTGTACCAGCAAGCTATACTCAATGCGACACCGGCTATCGACTCCCATGCCCATGCCGCTCGACACCCGCACCTTGCACCCCGGAACCAACCTTGCCGACTTTGGCGACTGGCTGTTCGGCGGCGGTCTGTGGCGCTTTCCCGGAGCGATCGGGGCGCAGGGAAAGCTACTTAACGAGTTGGTGAAAGAAGTCGAGCAGGCTTTTGCTCCGCACCCGCTCACACAGGCGCACCTGCATTTTTCCAACCTTGCATTCATAGATAAAATCGAAGCGGCGCAGGCCGGGGTTACTGCGCTCTCCGAACAATTGGTGAAGGCGATTGTTGAAAATCTAGGCTGGTTGAAGGATGACTGCTACTGGGACAGGCTGGTATTGCGCATTGTTCCGCCGCTTGGTCACTATGCCATAACCAACAGGAATCAACACACTCCCGTGCACCGCGACACTTGGGGCGTCAACCTTTATAGCCAGTGCAACTGGTGGCTTTCGCTCACCGGATTGGACGCCAATACCTGCATGCGCTTCTATCCAGACTACTGGACGCGCCCAATCGCCAATAGTTGCGATAGCTGGTCCTACCAGGACTATGCCCGCGCGCTCATGGCAACGCCCGCCGGAAGCAAGGCGGATTATCCATCCGTGCCCGTGGCGCTGACCAGCCCAGACAATCCCAGTCTCATGCTGATTGATCCCATGGAATGGATGGTGTTTTCCGCCGCGCATTTGCACGACACCGCGCCTAACCAGGGCGACACCACCAGATTCAGTCTGGAGTTTCGCAGCATCCACCTCAAACACCTGGAACAGGGTCGAAGCGCGCCGAACTTGGACAACCCCGCCGCCGGCCATCTTTGCGGCTTGTTTCGTCGACTGTCCGACAACGCCAGATTGACCCGCGACCTTTTAGCCTGCGCTACAACGCCTGGGGTCTGACAGGACAATCGAAAGAAAAACCCTACTGCTAAAGATTGATTGGCGACAAACCCGTGTAAGGGTTGGCTGCCCGAGTTTGCCGGTATCATTTTTCAATGAATAGTGCAACGGATAGCGCAACGCCATCGCAGGTGACCATCGCCAGGCTCAACGCGCGCGGTTTTGGCGTGGTCGCCAATCCGCCTGGTGAAATCGGCAGGCTCCATCTTGCCGGCGCTTTGCCCGGCGAGGAAATCCAGTTTCACCTGCGCGCGAAACGCTCGGGCGCGCGCTGGGGGCTGGTCGAAAATGTCATTACCCCCTCACCCCACCGGGTACAACCCAAGTGCCCCCACGCCCCAGGCAACCTGCCCTGCGGGCCAGGCGCAAGCGTGTGCGGCGGCTGCGCCATGCAACATATCGACTATGCCGAACAACTGCGCATCAAACAGGAGCGAGTTGCCGCGCTCTTTGCCGCTAAATCACTCACGGTGAATAGCTGGGCCGATCCGCTTGCGAGCGACCCGTTCGGCTACCGCCACCAGGCGCGCATAGGTGTGCGTTGGGTGGCGAAAAAAGGCCGCCTGCTGGCGGGGTTTCGCGAAAGCCTGAGCAACCGCATCACCGATTGCACGCGCTGTGAAGTGTTGATTCCCTCGGTAGGGCGGACGCTCGACAAACTTACCCAGTGTCTGGCCGGATTGTCAATTGCCGACCAAATTGCGCAGGTGGAAGTGGTAAGCGGCGACGAGCATGCGGCGCTGATAGTGCGCCACCTCACACCCTTGCCGCACCAGGACGCCGCCCGGCTGGCCGACTTTGGCCGGGAGCACAGCCTTGGCGTCTACACCCAATCCGGCGGGCCGCACAGCATCGCTCCGCTGTTGCTGCCCGACGGTTTTACGCTCGACTATACGCTCGACGGCCTGCGCATTGGCTTTGCCCCCGGCGACTTCATCCAGAACAACCTGAAGCTGAATCGCACCATGGTCGCCCAGGCAATCGACTGGCTGGCGCCGCAAACGCACGAGCGAATCATCGATCTCTTCTGTGGCATAGGCAATTTCTCCCTGCCGCTGGCGAGGCGCTGCAAAGCGCTTGCCGGAGTCGAAGGCAGCGAGCAAAGCGTAGCGCGCGGCGGGGACAACGCAAAGCGCAACGCCATAACCAACGCAAGCTTTCACGCCGCCGATCTTTCCAACCGCCTCGCGCTCGAACAACAAGCCCCCGACTGGTGGCGTGAGGACTACGCCGCCGCCCTGCTTGACCCGCCGCGCAGCGGCGCTGGCGCGCTTACCGGCTGGCTATGCGACCATGTACGCTCACGCCTGCTGTATGTTTCCTGCAACCCCGAATCGCTGGTAAAAGATATTGTCGGACTCGCCGGAAGCTATCGCCTGGTCAGGGCCGGAATCATCGACATGTTTCCCCACACCGCCCATTGCGAGGTGATGTGCTTGCTTGAAAAACGCTGACAGCTTGGCAGTTAGCTGGGTTTTTTCTGATTACTCGGCGCGCATCACCCGTATAAAGCCTACCCGGGCTTTGCGCGCCGCTCGGTGGATGCGGTATTCGTAGCCGCCCTCCGCCCCGTCGGTATCGTAGATGGCCACGGTCGGTTCCTTGCCGGTGAGGACGGCGGCAAACAGCGCTTGCTGAACGCTATCGAGGCTTGATCGCTTGTCCAACCCGCCTTCGATCACCCGGAAATCGGTTTCACAATCCACCACCACATAGCCTCGCTCGCCGCCTCCATAGTGGTAGTAGTGACGCACCTCGCGCCTGCCGCCAAGTTGGGCGCACAGGGCATTGTTATAGTCGCCCTCGGTGATTGTCCTCCCCGGCAAAATTGACAGCGAAATAGTTACGACTTCCGTGGTTGTGTCATCCTGGATGAGGGGTAACGCGCAACCCCCAAGCGTCAGAACAATCAACAACAGGGCGGCAATGGCCCTGAGGTTCATCACCGAATTGTTAAAACCCGGTCCTTGGTCCGGATAACAGGCCGGAAAGCGGGTGCTGCACCGGCAGGGGACAGTCCGGATAGCCTGGGATGCCGACACGGTCGCTGCTGATCCTGAGTTCGGTTCCGTTGAGTACATGGTGATTGAACAGATAGCGAAAGCTGAGTTCGCCGTTGCTGGCGTTGCGGTCGTAGTTGGCGGCGTTGGCGGCGTGTATTTCGCTGCGCTTGCGCCAGTTTTTATGACCCTTTTCGCCAAAAAGCTGCCGCAGGGCGCTCTCGCCAATTTGCGGACTCAACAACAACGCGGTGGCGTTGTTGCCGCCAAACCCCTTAGCGTTGATAAGCATGGCGTCGAGCGACCCTGGGTCAATTTCGCGGTGCTCGAGGCAAAAATCAAGACCCTTGGTGGCAACGCCCTCGCCCAGTTCATTGGTGGTGGTGATGCCGGGAATGATGCCGTTGGCCCACACGCCCAATCCCAGCATGAGTTGATCCGCGCCCGCCGCCGCCTGGGAATGACCGACCAGGCCTTTAAGCGCGGTCAACGGCCAGGAGCGGATGCCGAAAGCCTGCGCCACCCTGGAAAAAATTTCGGATTCGGTGGAGCGGTTAATCGGCGTACCCGTGCCGTGGGCGTGCACCACGCTGCGCTGCAGACTTTCCTCCCCCAGCAGCGCGCGCAAATTGGCGGCGCAGCGCGCCACCGAAAGATAATTGCCCACGCCGGGGCTGGATATGGATTGCTTGTATCCATCGGCGTTTACGCATACATCGCTCACGGCGCCAAAGATGCGCGCGCCCAGGGTCATGGTGAGGTGCGGGGCGGCAAGCACCAGAAACTGCGCCGATTCGGCGAGCACAAAACCACAGTTGTCGCTAAAGGGTCTGCAGGCGCTGCTGAAGTCGATGGACTCCTGATCCACCCCCTGCATAGCGGCCAGCTTGTCGTTGCTGGCGAGCGCGCTCATGCGGGTGAAACCTTCCACAAGTTCCGGCACCAGGGGCGCTTCGGCCACGCCGACGACCGCCAATTGCACATGGCCTTCGCGAATATCGCGCACCGCCTGAGCCAGGTTGTACAAAAACCCGGCGCAGGCGCCGAGGCTGCACGAGGTGCCGCCAAGATTGCCCAACACATAGGCGTTGATCATGTCGGCAATCGCCTGTGGGTAGGAAAAAGGAATCTGTTTGGTGGTCGTACGGCGACCGTCAAGGCGCGATTGCAGCAGTCCACCCAGAGCGTATTCATCGAGTTGCCCCAGTGCGCTGGAAGCGTACACGCCTATCTTGTCCGGATTGACCAGCGCGGCTATCTGCTGCCAGTCAAAACCGAGATTGCCCAGGCAATCGTTCATGGCAAAGAGCGCCATCTGCAACCCGCGCGGGTGGTTGCGCGAGGTATATAAAGCGCCTGGATCAAAGCCGCACGGCAGGCTTCCGGCGGCGTGGCTCTCGAGTTGACCCGGCTCAATGCCGTGACTGGTAAACCAGTCATCTTCCAACCGACGCACCAGACTGCCGCCAAGCAAGGCTTGCCGGTCGAACTCCCGCTCGCCCTGCGCGGGTTTGTTGCCGGGACTGCTGGCGATTAAACCCTGTAGCGATGCCAGCGTGGTCTGCTGATGCTCTTCCCCCAACCGATCAAAAACCAGCCGTCTGAAAGCGTGATAACCAGATGAGCGTCCGGCGCAGTTGACGCCACCGAAACTGATTATCAGGGGCAAACAGTCGGCTTCAGACATTGAACTTCAACAATTGCAATTTGCACCAATCAATGATGCGACTAAAAAAACCACCTTGCGCCACCTCGTCCAGGGCGATGATCTCGACGCGACGTAACTCCTCATCCCCAAGGCTGATCACCAGTTCGCCCATTTGCCTGCCGGCGGCGATAGGCGCACGCTGGTACTGCACCAGCAGCAGCCTGGCGTCAATTCGGTGACTGCGCTCGCGCGCCAGCACCATGACCACCGGTTCGACTATACCCACCGCCACCTCCTGTGTATCGCCCATCCACACACGCACTCGGCCAAGCTCGGTGAAGGGTTGGTAAAAACTATAGAGGTGGAAATGACGAAAGCCCCAGTCCATAAGTTTGCGCGCCTGAGCGGTGCGCGCTTTTTCACTTTTCGCCCCCAGCAACACGCCGATGAAGCGTATATCGTCACGTCTGGCGGAAACCACTGTGTGGTAACCGGCCGCTTCGATATGGCCGGTTTTGACTCCGTCAAAGCCTTCGTCCAACCACAACAAACGGTTGCGGTTGTGTTGGGTGATGCCACGATAGGTAAAGGACTTCTCCGCATAAAAACGCTTGTAAATTGCCGGATGTTCGGCAATCAGCGCTCGGGTAAGTGTGGCCGTGTCCCTGGCGGTGGTGTACTGCCCTTCTTCCGACAAGCCATTGGGGTTGCGATAGCTGGTATTGGTCATTCCCAGGCGTTGCGCTTCCTGGTTCATGCGTTCGACAAAGCGCGCGACGCCGCCTGATACCAGTTCGGCTATGGCGACTGCCGCGTCGTTGCCCGAATGCACCACTAGGCCAAGCAGAAGCTGTTCGATGCTTACCACATCACCCGCCTCAAGAAACATGGTTGAACCAGGTATACGCCAGGCATTCCTGCTGATGGTGGTTTGCTGTTCCAGCTTTATGTCGCCTTGCTTGATGCTCTCAGCCAGCACATAGGCGGTCATTAGCTTAGTCAGGCTCGCCGGCTGAATGCGCGCATCCGGTTGACGACTTTTCACCAGCGTGCCGGTGCTCTGCTCCATAAGCACGAAAGAAGAGGCGTCCAGACGGATATCCGGTACATCGAGCAGCGAAGCGGCTCGCGCCTGAACAACGCAAAGACTTGCAACCAGACTCAAAGCAGTCAGCAACCAGCCAACCGGAAGCACCAAGCGGGTTGCCAGGCTATATCTCATTGGCTCTGGGCCATCCGGGCGCTCAGCAATTCGGCAAGCTGATGCACCACCAGGGCGTAAAAGGCGCTGATGTTGTAACGAGTCACGGCGTAGAAATTTCTGCCGCCAATCCAGTATTGCTTGCCCTCTTTTTGCGGATGATCGACCACAAGCAGGGACAACCTGTCATCCTGCAACAAACGCGCGGGCGTAACCCCGAATGCTGCAAGTTGCTCCACACTCACCGAGGGACGCAGTGAGGTAGCTTTCGCCATAGCGACAAAGCCATCCTCGTCGGTTGGGTCCACCTGCTCCAGCATGGCGCGATTGGCTCGCCAGCCCCCGGCCTGTTGCAGATAGTTGGCGATGCTGCCAATGGCGTCCACCGGATCCTGCCAGATGTCGATGCGTTCGTCCTGATTAAAATCCACCGCATAGTGCAAATAGGAGCTTGGCATAAACTGCGGGTAGCCCATGGCCCCGGCGTAGGAACCCATAGGACCATGCGGATCCAGCCCCTGCTCACGACAAATCCGCAGAAAGGCCTCGAGTTCGCCACGGAAGAACTCGCCGCGCCGGGGATAATCGAAGGCCAGGGTCGCAAGCGACCGCGCCACTTTTTTTCTCCCGGTAATGCGGCCGTAAAAGGTTTCCACACCCAGGATGGCGACAATCACCTTGCCGGGAACGCCATAGTCGGTTTCCGCCTGTTTCAGCAAGTCGGCGTACTCGCGCATGAACGCCAAACCATCGCTGATGCGATCTTCACCAATAAAAATGCTCCGGTATCCGGGCCAGCTGGCCTTACGCTCAGGTGCGCGCTGCATCAGGTCCAGCACTTCCTGATCCGGAGTTAGTTGTTTGAAGAATAACTCGAGCGGCTCGCGCTCCGCTCCCTTGCCTACCAGATTTTCGATAAAAACCTGCACTTTCGCACGCTCGGCATAGCTGCCTTCGATGGCACGAAGCTGCGCGGAGACAAACAGAGAAAAAAGCACCAGCGCAAACAGGACATTTCGTCCAACAACCGCACAGGCGAAGGAAATCAGGGATGCGAACACTAGCAAGACAGGTTAGCGATTCATCTGACGCTTATGCGTTGCTATTGACATGATGAGTCCAAGCGCTATCAGAATCGACACCACGGAAGTGCCGCCGTAACTGATAAAGGGTAAGGGTACACCAACTACGGGCAACAATCCCGAAACCATCGCTATATTGATAAACACATACACCATCAGAATCATGGTCAGACTGGCCGTCGTCAGTCGCGAGATGGTCGCCTGAGCATGCTTGGCTATGCTGAAGCAGCGCATGATAATTGCAAGATATAAAAGCATCAGCACCAGAAAACCGACATAGCCGAATTCCTCGCTGAGCACCGAAAAAATGAAATCGGTGTGGCTTTCGGGAAGAAAACCCAAGGCCGCCTGGGAACCCATGGTCCAGCCCTTGCCAAAAGCGCCGCCCGAGCCGATTGCAATCATGGACTGAATGGCGTTCCAGCCATTGCCGAGCGGGTCCTGGTGCGGGTCAAGATAAGTCAGAATGCGGGTTTTATGATAGCCCTCAAGCACATAGTTCCACACCAGCGGCAAGCTGAGCAAGAGCATTAAAACCGACACCCCTATTACCCTGTAGGATAGCCCACAGAGAAACAAGGCGCACAGGCCCGAAGCTGCAATAATGATGGTTGTACCCAGGTCCGGTTGTTTCAACACCAACACGGTCGGAATGGCTATTAATATCAATGACAGCAGCATTGATCGAAAACCTGCCGGCAAGCCATCGCGCGTGACCAGCCACAACACGCTCAGGGGAGCAAGCAATTTGAAAAATTCGGAGGGTTGAAAGGTAAACACTCCCGGCACGCCCAGCCAGCGTTGCGAACCATTAACCGTAATCCCGACGAATGCAGTCGCCACCAGCGCCAGTACCCCAAGCAGATAGGCAAAGGGGAGATAACGCCAGACAACAAGAATGTCAAACTGGGCGCAGACAAACATCAGGATCAACCCAACGGAAAAATTGGCCACTTGGCGGTAGAGATAATAGGGTTCGCCATTGGTGGCGCTGTAGAGCACCACCAGGCCATAGCCCATGGTCGCCAGAAGCAGCAATAGCAAGGGAAAATCCATATGCAGGCGCTGCGACAGGGTTTTGCTCAAACCCACCGGCATGCCCAGCGTGGGCGTACGCCTCAGTAACAGCGTGGAAGTGCTTTGTTCCCGCATCAGTTCAGCATGGTGAAATTCTGGCGCAAGTGAGCGTCAATCACCTGCCCGGCCAATGGCGCCGCCGCCCTGCCGCCGCTGCCGCCGTTCTCGATTATTACCGCTATGGCGATGCGCGGATTGTCGGCGGGAGCGAAGCCGACAAAGAGCGAATTGTCCAGCAACTCTTTGCGCAGCTTGCGCGCATCGTATTTCTGGTCCTGCTCCAGGGTGAACACCTGAGCGGTGCCGGTTTTACCGGCAATGCGATAGGGCAGGCCACGCCCGACGCGCGCGCCCGTGCCTTCCGGATGGCGCATGACCGAAACCATGGAATCGGTGACGAAATTCCACCACTTGTTGTCGGCGCTGAGATCCTGTGGCGCCGAGTAGTTCTCCCAGCTTGATATCTCCTTGCCGTCAACCCCCACCAACAGGCGCGGCGGCACCGCCTTGCCGCGATTGGCCAGCAGCGCAGTGGCAAAAGCCAACTGCAAGGGCGTCACCAGCAGGTAACCCTGGCCAACGCTCATGTTGATGGTGTCGCCTGTGTACCAACCCTGCTGAAAACGCGACAACTTCCATTCGGGCGTAGGAATAAACCCGGCGCCTTCGTAGGCTACATCAATGCTCACCTTGCCGCCAAAACCGAATTCGCGCAACGAATCGACAAAAGGTTGACGCCCGACCAGACTCGCCTGGGTAAAGAAATAGGTATCGTTGGAAATGCGAATGGCGCGATCCAGATTCACCCGCCCGCTGCCGCGCCTGTACCAGTTATGGTAGATGCGCTTGTCGCCCTCAATCTGAAAATAGCCTTGATCGTATATGGTTTTTTTCGGGTCAACCAGCTTTCGTCTGAGCAGACTTAGGGCGTAGAAAGGCTTGATGGTCGAGGCCGGGGCGTAGCGGCCCTGGCTGTAGCGCACAAAAAAAGGCTTGTCCTTGCGCCCCATAAGGATGCCGTAGGTGCCGGAATCCAGGCCGCGTACAAAAAGATTGGGATCAAAGCCGGGGTTGCTTAACAACACCAGCAGCCTTCCGGTCGCAGGTTCAATCGCCACCACCGCTCCCTTCCTGTCGCCCAACAGGTTGCGTGTCAGGCTCTGCAATTGTGCATCAAGCCCGAGTCGCAAACGCTTTCCCGGCCTGGGTTCGGAACCGGAAATCACCCGGCGCACCCGACCGCGGACATCCACTTCCACCTTCTCCCACCCGGGATAACCCTGCAACAAATCTTCGTAGTGTGCCTCCAAGCCACTTCGCCCGACGAGATCGGTCGCGACATAACGCTTTTTGTCAAAGTCAGGTCGACCGGCTATCGCTTTGGTGACCTGGCCCACATAGCCGATCACATGACTGAAGCTTTCGCCATAGGGGTAATAGCGCTCATAGCTGTTGCGCATCAACAGACCAGGCAAACGATGACCACGCACCATCAGCGCCGCTTCCTGCTTGTCGGTAATATCGCTTTTCAGCAAGAGCGGCTGTTTGCTGTTTTGTTTCTCCACTCGCTCACGCAGGCGCTTGAGTTCGTTATCATCTATATCCAACAAGGTGGCGAGGAAAGTAATGGTTTGCGGATCTTCCTTGAGCTGACCCGCCAGATAGTACACGGAGCGCACCATGCGGTTGGTGGCCAGCAAACCACCGTGGTAATCGATTATCTCGCCCCTTTGCGGTTCCAGCGCCTGCAACTGGATACGGTTCTCTTCCGCCGCCAGGCTGTAATTCTCGTATTGCAATAATTGCAGGTGGCCAACCCGCCAGGCGAGCACCAGCACCAACAACACGCAGACAGCGCGCACCACCCTGAGACGCTGCAAAAAAATCCGCCGCTCGCGATTGTACGCAAGCACCTCGCTTTTATTCGCCAGACCTTGATCCATCATTTGTGGTATCCGGATTTACGCACTATGCTGTTGGCGCGGTAAAGTTGCTCCAACAATACCAAATGCGCCAGCGCGTGTGGCAGCGTCAGTTTCGATAGGGACAACACATAATCGCATTCATCCAGTGTGGGAACATCCATGCCAAAGGGTCCGCCGAGTAGAAAACACAACGGGCCACGGACGGAAAAACCCTGCAACCACTCCGCCAGTCCTTCGCTGCTGTAGGCCGTGCCGCTCTTATCCATGGCGATGCGGACCAGGCCTTTGCCTGCACTCAACAACCTGGCGTTATCCTCGCGCGCAGCCTTGGCGTCGTCTCTGCCGTGCAGGCGCGATTGCGGCAGATATTCGCTGCGCGCCTTCCAGGGCGGCAGAATTCGCCTGGCGTAATCCTCGCACTGCTCACGCAACCAGGCCGGCGGTGTTTTGGCTATGGCCAGCACCCTGGCTTGCATGCTTCGTCCTCAAACCCTCAAGTTCCCCAGGCCCCGTGAAATGCGTGACTTGCATAAAGGGCATGGCGCCTGCCAGGCAGTAGAAAAATTGTGGAGCGGGAAACGGGTCTCGAACCCGCGACCCCAAGCTTGGGAAGCTTGTGCTCTACCAACTGAGCTATTCCCGCCCTGCGCGCGATGCCGGTTGCACTTTCACACCATGCCTCTGGCGACGAGCAACTCAGCCAGTTGCACCGCGTTGAGCGCTGCGCCCTTGCGCAGATTATCGGCAACTACCCACAGGTCAAGCCCATTGGGATGGCTGATGTCCTTGCGGACTCTGCCTACATGCACCTCGTCCACGCCATCGCCTTGCTCAAGCTGCGTTGGATAATCCTCCGGGCGCTCGTGCACCCTCAAGCCTGGTTGCGCGCGCATGTGCTCTATCGCCTCCTCGGCGGAGAGGGGGTTGCGCGTTTCCAGGTGCACCGCCAGCGCGTGACCCACCATCACCGGAACGCGCACACAGGTGGGATTAACCAGAATGGTTGGATCGTCAAATATCTTCTGCGTTTCCCACACCATTTTCATTTCTTCCTTGGTGTAATGGTTGTCCTGAAACACGTCAATGTGCGGCAGGGTATTGAAAGCAATTGGGCGAGAGTAGACCTGGCAATCCTCAGGTCGAACGGCCCCGCCCGCCACCCGGCGCGCCACTTGCCGGTTCAGTTCCTCCATGGCCTTGCTGCCCGTTCCTGATACCGACTGGTAACTGGCGATATTGATCCGTGCAATGCCCGCCGCCTCGACTATCGGCTTGAGCGCCACCATCATCTGCATGGTGGAGCAGTTGGGATTGGCGATGATTCCGTCTTTAGCGCGTTCCAGATGTTGCGGATTGACCTCGCTCACCACCAGCGGAATATGCTCCATATAGCGAAAATGCGAAGTATTGTCCACCACCCAGCAGCCCGCCTCGGCGGCGCGCGGGGCGTGGACTCTCGACACGTTCGCTCCAGGCGAAAACAACCCGATCTGTACGCGCGAAAAATCAAAGTCTTCCAGATTTTGCACGGTCAACTCGCCAGCGCCAAATGGAACCCTGCTGCCGGCGCTGCGGCTGCTTGCCAATGCATGCACCTCGTTGGCGGGAAAGCCGCGTTGATGCAGGATGGAGAGAATCGTGCGTCCCACCGCACCGGTAGCGCCGACTACCGCAAGGTTGTACTTATTCATACCGAAAACCGTTTTCTCTTGAGCCGAATTAAAGCAGGGACGCCAGTTCATTAAGCACTGCGTCTCCCAACTGATTGGTGGAAAGCGGCGTATCCCCCTGCCGTGCAATATCGGCACTGCGTGCGCCCTTTTCAAGCGCAGCGCGCACCGCCTGGTTGATGGCCGAGGCCAGGTCGGCGCGCTCAAAGCTGTAGTGCATCATCATCGCCAGGCATAGAATGGCCGCCAGTGGGTTGGCGATGTTTTTACCTGCAATGTCCGGAGCGCTGCCATGCACCGGTTCATACATACCAAAATTGTCCGCATTCAACGAAGCCGAAGGGAGCATGCCGATGGATCCAGTGAGCATGGCGGCCAAGTCGGAAAGAATATCACCGAACATGTTCTCGGTCACCAACACATCAAATTGTTTTGGAGCTCTCACCAGTTGCATGGCGGCGTTGTCTACATAGATATGGCTCAACTCCACTTCGGGGAACTCTCTACCCACTCGCTCGGCCACCTCGCGCCACAAAGCCGAAACCTCAAGCACGTTGGCCTTGTCTACAGAGCACAGGCGCTTATGGCGCTTTGCAGCCAGGGTAAAGGCGGTGCGCAGGATGCGTTCAATCTCGTCCTCGCTGTAGCCGATGGTATTAAACCCATAACGCCCTTCGCGGCGGTTTTCGACGCCGCGCGGCTCGCCGAAATAGGCCCCGCCGGTCAATTCGCGTACAATCAACAAATCCATATCCGCCACCAATTCACTCTTGAGCGACGAACTGTTGGTTAACGTGGCATAGAGAATGGCAGGGCGCAGGTTAGCATACAGGCCAAGTTCAGAGCGCAGGCGCAACAGCCCCTTTTCCGGCCGCTGAGCAGAAGGCAGGTGATCCCATTTGGGGCCGCCCACGGCGCCAAGCAACACCGCATCTGCTGCTCGCGCCTTGGCGAGAACTGCGTCCGATACCGGCTCTCCGCAGGCGTCAATGCTCGCGCCGCCCGCCAGTGCGGTTTCCAGCGCACACTCGAATTTACCTGCCTCGCGTAGCGCCTCAAGCACCCGCGCGGCCTCAGCGCATACCTCCGGACCTATGCCGTCGCCGGGCAAAAGAAGAAGGCTCGCGACGGTGGCTTGATTGGTCATGTGTATTGGAACCGGAAAAAATGGTCGAAAATGCTACCCCAGCCGGAGTAGATGTTTTTACTGTTTTAGTGAGCCTCCAACCGTGAAAGGAACGGTACAGAATGTTGACAAATATAGCTTTACCAAGGAATCACCGAACAACTTCATACGCTTTCTGGTTTGTTCCTCCCGGCTTACACCGCATCCATCACCTTTTCAAACCCGTGGTTACAATAACTGGGTGTTGCGCCTGCCGCTTTCTGTAATACTCCCCATCCGACTTAAGAAGTTTCCGAATAAACAACCGAGAAAAATCACTTTTTTGCCTTTCCATACACCGTGCAGTATCTGTCTGAACCGATCATCGAAAAGCTGAACCAGTTTGCCGGCGCCTCCGACCTGCTGCTGCTCACCGCCGCCTGCGCCGCTTTGGTGTTCTTCTACTTGGTCGGATACCTGCTCAAACGCCTGCTGTTGCGCCTGCTGGTTCACGCCAAAAACAACGCTAGCTGGTGGGATGAGGTACTGATTGAAGCCATCATACCGCCGATTCGTTTCGGCGCCAGGATTCTGGGAATAATCATCGCGGCGAAACTCATTGGCTTTATCGCCTTTAGCGAAAGCATAAACAGGGTGCTTGCCTACAGCGGCGGTGTGTATCTGCTGCTGATTGGTTGGGCGCTGATGCGTCTGATCCGCCTGGCCGAAGAACAGGCCATCGCCTCTAACAACCAACGCGCTGCAAGCGAAAAACGCGATCACACCACCATCGCCGCCCTTGCCAAACTGCTGCGGTTGGTGTTATTGCTCATTCTGGTACTACTACTGCTGCAACAATTCGGCGCCGATGTGTCCGGGTTGGTCGCCGCCGGCGGCATTGGCGGTTTGGCTATAGGTTTTGCCGCCAAAGACCTGCTGGCCAATTTTTTTGGCGGCATTCTGCTCTACATGGAGCGCCCCTTTCAAGTGGGCGACTGGATTCGCGCCCCGTCGCATGGGGTGGAAGGCACGGTCGAAGACATAGGCATGCGCATGACCCGCTTGCGCACCTTCGATCAACGCCCGCTCTATGTGCCCAACAGCATTTTCACCAGCATCCCGGTGGAAAACGCCACACGCATGTTCAACCGTCGCATAAATATCTCCGTAGGAGTGCGCTACGACGATGCCGGGAGCGTAAAGACCATAGTCGATGAAGTGCGACGAAAATTGCTGGACATGCCCGATATAGATAAAACCCGCAGCCTGATAGTCAATTTCAACGACTTTGCCCCTTCCTCACTCGATTTTCTTGTGTATTGTTTTACCCACGCCACGGACTTTGTCGAATTCCACGGCATTAAGGAGAAAGTGCTTTTCATGATCATGGAAGTGATTGAAAAACACGGCGCCTCCATCGCCTATCCAACTTCCACCGTTCGATTATCCAAGGAGCCGGATTATGAACCCCACTAGCAAGCGCACCATCAGCCAGGTTTCGGCTTTCGAAATACTTGATTCGCGCGGCAACCCGACCGTGCAGGCGGAGGTGCTGCTTGACGATGGGGCCGTGGGTGTTGCCTCCGTTCCCAGCGGCGCCTCAACCGGGAGCAGGGAAGCGATAGAGTTGCGGGATAACGACCAACGCTACCTGGGCAAAGGAGTGACCAAGGCGGTACAGGCCATCAACGACGAACTGGGATTCAGACTGATAGGCAAAGCAAGCGCAGACTTCCGCTTGATCGATCAGGAATTGATCGAGGCCGACGGCACCGAAAACAAATCCACCTATGGCGCCAACGCCCTGCTGGCTGTCTCACTCGCCAACGCCCGCGCCATTGCCGCCAGTCGCGGCATCAGTCTGTATGCGCAGCTCTCCATGTGGATGGACAATCCCCGAATGACCATGCCAGTGCCCATGATGAATGTGGTCAACGGCGGCGTACACGCCGACAATTCCATCGATATTCAGGAATTCATGATCCAGCCGGTGGGCCTTCCCGACTACTCCGAGGCATTGCGCGCCGGGGTGGAAATTTTCCACACACTGAAAAAACTCCTGCACACGCGCAACCTGGCAACCAGCGTTGGCGACGAAGGCGGCTTTGCCCCCAACCTGCCCGACAGCCACTCGGTGCTGGAGCTTCTGTCCGAAGCCGTCGGCAAAGCCGGCTACAAGCTCGGCGAGGAAATCACCTTTGCCCTTGACTGCGCCGCGAGCGAATTCTACGACAAAGGCAAATACCAAATCGAAGGCAGGGAACTCGACAACGCAGCCATGGTCGACTACCTCGCCGCCCTCTGCGACAACCACCCGATCGTCTCCATAGAGGACGGACTGGACGAAAACGACCGTGAAGGCTGGAAACTTCTCACCGAAAAACTGGGGAAGAAAATCCAACTGGTGGGCGATGACCTGTTTGTCACCAACACCAAACTGCTTAAACAGGGCATAGACGACAAAATCGCCAACGCCATCCTGATCAAACTCAACCAGATAGGCACCCTCTCAGAGACGCTCGACTGTATTGCCGAGGCGCACAAATCCGGCTACCACACCGTGATTTCTCACCGTTCTGGAGAGACGGAAGACCCTTTTATTGCCGACCTGGCAGTGGGCAGCGGCTCCAGGCAGATAAAAACCGGCTCACTCTGTCGCTCCGAGCGGGTGGCGAAATACAACCAGTTGCTGCGCATCAACTTGGGGCGCCCTTCGCTCACCTATGCCGGACGGTCAATCCTGGGTAGATAGGTGCGCGCGCTCTTTGTCCTTGACCTGATTACCCTGCTGCCGCTCTTTCTGGTCGGCGGCGCCAACACTTTGTGGTGGATGCTCATCACTGCCGCAATCGGCGGGCTTGGCTTGCTGTTGTCTTTCGGCAGCCTGCGCGATGCGCTTACCGCCGCCAGGCAAGGCAAAATCGGATTCTCGCTGCCCGGTCTGGGCATGGTGGCGTTGGCCGCGTTCATGCTGATGCTGCCCGGGCTGTTGAGCGACTTCATCGGCCTGATTGCGGCCATTGCGTGCCTGAAGCTGCTGTTTGCCGTCAGGGACAACAGGAACCGGCGAAAGGATGAGCCGCCGGAACAGGCCTACAAGCGCCACGCAGAACACAAGCCCCGGCATAAACGGCGGATAATCGATGTCAGCTACAACGAAGTCAAGGACAAGGAAGGCTAGCATGTCCGACATGCCGCTCCCCGACGCCGCCGCTCTGATCGCCAAACTTCGAAACAAGCTCGCCGCTTGGCCGGGCATAGTTGATTTTCACTTTATCGGCATAGAACGCGGCGGCATGCTGCTCGCACGCTGGTTGCATGAGGAACTGCACATCAAGGGTCGACTCGGCTCGCTGAACATCTCTTTTCACCGCGATGATTTCTCGAGCATGGGCCTGGCTGGACACAAGGTAAAAAACCCCCTCCTCGGGCCTTCGCACATTCCCTTTTCTCTCACGGGCGCGGACGTGATGCTGATCGACGATGTGTTCATGACCGGTCGTTCCACCCGCGCCGCGCTGAACGAGCTGTTCGACTTCGGTCGCCCCAAGTGTGTTCGCTTTGCCTGTCTGATCGACCTTGGGGTGAGTGAACTCCCCATCCAACCCGACCTGGCCGCGACCAGCCTCACACTGGAAGCGAGCGAACGCATCCAGCTCAGCCGTGATGAGGCGGGAGACTTTCGCCTCCAACTGCGCAGCCTCACCGTAACGACGAGGAATTGAACCAACAGCGCGTGACCGGCCAACCGGCAACCGATCGGGCAGCGGAAGGCGCCTCCACGCAACTTACCGAAAAAGGGCGACTGAAGCACTTTCTGCAGATAGCCGGGTTGCCACGGGAATTGCTGCTCGAAATCCTCGACACGGCCAAAACCATGTTTGAGCCAACGAGCAGCACGGCGCGCATCAGCGGC
>Ga0209562_1000122_pt1 | contig 37327 bp, 36 predicted proteins | sample WorMetvacBELIZE2_FD_187399 | JGI IMG/M metagenome (GOLD analysis project Ga0209562, IMG submission 187399) | Marine gutless worms symbiont microbial communities from Max Planck institute for Marine Microbiology, Germany - Olavius vacuus BELIZE.2... | ecosystem: Host-associated > Annelida >... | reverse complement strand
CCGCACCACCGCCTTCTACCTACTCCGCAGTTCCGGCTGCGATTCCGGTTGTAGCCTCACAAAGTACGGCGGGCCATGCAGCCGAGCCTTCCAACTCAATTGATTTCCCGGGCAACGCCTTCACCCGGGAGCAGAATCATGATGAGGAAGCTGTACCCACCGTCAGCGAGGAATCGCCGGACAATGTGCGCTATCCGGGAGGAATGGAGTCAAGCGACGAGCTACGCGCGCAACTTGACCTGGCCAATGCCTATCTGCAAATGGGCGACGAAGAAGAAGCCCGCCAATTGCTTGACAAACTGGCGGATTGCGACGATCCGCAGATCCGCGACGAAGCCGTGCACCTGCTCACCCGACGCTAATGCGCCTCGCCCTTGGGGTCAGCTATCTGGGAGCCAACTATGCGGGACTGCAAAAAATCAGCCGGGGAGCCAATATAGCCGGAACGCTGGAGGCCGCCTTGACCGAAGTCGCCAACCACCCGGTCCACCTCTATGCCGCCGGACGCACCGACAGAGGGGTGCATGCCCTGCAACAGGTTATGCACTTCGACACCCAAAGCGCGCGTGCAGCCTACAAATGGTGCGACGGCGCCAACGCCCATCTGCCGGATGACATCCGCCTGCTGTGGATTAGGGATGTGGCAAGTGATTTTCACGCGCGTTTTAGCGCCCACTCGCGACGCTATGCCTATCTGATCTACAATGGTCGCGATCCTGGCGCCGCCATGCACAGGCTATGCTACCCTCACTTCAAGCCGCTGAATGCCCAGGCGATGCAGCAGGCCTGCGTCAATCTCGGCGGCGAATACGATTGCGTTGCTTTTACCACCACTGGATCGAAAAGCCTGACCAACATACGTCACATTGACTGGATCCGGGTGTACCACAACTCGCCCTGGTTGTTGGTTGACATGCAGGCCAACGCCTTTGTGCACCGCATGGTGCGCATGCTGGTTGCCGAGTTGTTGCGCATAGGCGAGGAATTGCTCCCTACAGAACACCTTGGCGGACTGCTCAAATCGGGCGCGCAACGCCCCCACAAGAATGTCGCACCCGCCAAAGGGTTATATCTCACATCTATCGGCTATTCCCCCAGTTGGGCGCTACCGCTTAAACAAGTGGAGGAACTTTGGCCCTACAGACTGATAAACAATCCGGTCGAAACACATTTATAGTTGCTCCATGCACCCACAGGTAAAACAGCCCAATCCGCTATTTGCCGTGATCTTTCTGATCGGCTTTGCAGCCGTGATGCTTGCATTGGTGATGTTGTTCAATCCCGTAAACGAAAACGGCGAAGCGAACAGATTACACTCCTCAAACACCCTGACCCTCGGCCTGCTGGAGCAACGCACCAACCAATTGTTGCCGGAACCTCCCCCAAGCATCAGGATTGTCGAGCAGCTTGCCGCCGCCTATGGATGGGAACTTCGCTATTTGCGCTATGCAAGTTTCGATGAAATGACCACGGCGCTGGCGGCGCGGGATATCGATGTGATCGCCGATATGGTGATAGATAATCACCCTGTGCAAGACTTGAACTTCAGCCGTTCGTACGACAGGGGTCAACCTGCGCTGGTGTATTTTCCCGGGTTGAGCGACAAGGTGGCCTCCTTGGCCGAGTTGCCGCCCAACAGCCTGCTGGTGATCAACGGCTCCTGGCAGGAACGCTACCTTGCGCGGCAACAGCTCATATTTCCACAGTTGTATTGGCAGGAGGTCCCCGACTATTTTGGTTTGCAGGGATTGATAGAAAGCATCGCAACTTCACCCGGTGGGTACAGTCTGACACTTGAACGCGAACTGGCTGAACTTGTTTTGACCAACCCGGAACTGACCGCGCTAACCGGACTCGAAGCTGTAGACCTGGGCTATGGCTTTCGGGGCGAGGATGACGGGCTCATAGCTATTTTCAACCAGGCCATTGATAGCTGGACACGCAAGCCCGACCATCGCCCCAAGCCCCTGCCGCGCATAGACAGAATTGAACTGCACTATCTGCTCCAGCGCATGGACAGCCGCCTGCCTAAATACATAGACCTGATAGTCGAAGCGGGACGCGAATTCAATCTTGACTGGCGGCTTATTGCCGCCATCGCCTATCAGGAATCGCATTGGAACGAGGACGCCGTTTCACCCACCGGAGTGCGCGGGCTGATGATGCTGACCGAGACAACCGCCGCCTCGGTGGGAACAAAAGACAGAACCGACCCGCGTCAAAGTTTGTTTGGCGGCACCAGATATTTTTTATACCTGCGCGACCAGATACCCGCACGTATCCCCGAACCGGACAGAAGCTGGTTTGCTCTCGCTGCCTATAATGTCGGCTTTGCGCATGTCGAGGATGTGCGTATTCACACCCAGCGCCAGGGAGGCAACCCAGACAACTGGGAAGAGGTCAACGCGAATCTGCACCTGCTTGAGGATCCGGACTGGTACCCACACAGCAAATACGGCTACGGACGTGGCAGAGAGGCGCGCAACTATGTAGCCAATATCCGCAAGTATTTTGAAGTTCTGCTGCACTTGCTGCCTGCTGACAATCCCGATGTGGAGGAGGCCGAACCAGGGGTGAAACTGGCCGAAGCCGCGCAACAAAGCCTGCAGCAGCTTACGCTTCCCGAGCGCATTCTGGCACGATATTGAACCTGAGGATAAATTCGGTCGAATCAGGCTGAGGCCTGATGCCAACCATTGTGTTGTGAATGCACATGCCACAAACGCTCGGTGGATTTGGCCGAATGGCGAATCCGCGTCGCCAATTCCAGCGCGTGTAATCCGTCCTCCCCACTGACAAGCGCGGGGGTGTTGTTTCGCACCGAGTCGACAAAGGACTCTATCTCCAGCAACAGGGAATCCTTGCTGTTATCGCAGAAGGCTTCGGTTGTTTTCAATTGATACGCATCCGTTGCATCACCATCGCGTTCAATATGTTGCAGGGTTTTAGCCTGCAGGTCGGCGATGTAGCAGGCGCCGAATTCAAACACCTTCACGACTCGGTTGACGCGCCGACCAATGCGGCTGGTGGTTAGAGTGGCTGTGCGCCCATCGCTGAAAACCAGGCGAGCGTCGCATATGTCGATTTCATTGGTGAACAGCTGCCCGCCAATGGCATCGATGTTGGTTGGCGCTGAATCCTTCATCAGGTAGCAAATGAGATCTATGTCGTGGATCATCAGATCAATGATCACATCGCTGCCGGTCAGTCCAGTGCGTTGCACAAAGGTGGAAATGCGCTGGCAATTAATAAACGCCGGTTGCGTGACCAACTCCGTCAGTTTGATGATCGCCGGGTTGAAGCGCTCCAGATGACCAACCTGCAACACCAGCTTTTTGCTTTTCGCCAGTTCAATGAGTTCACGCGCTTCGTCGGTCGTCTGGGTAATGGGTTTTTCCACCAGCACATGTACGCCGCTTTCGAGCGCATCGCGAGTTATTGCATAGTGTTGATTGGTATCGGCGGCAATGCTTACCGCATCGCATTCCTTAAGCAGGGCGTGACAGTCCGTGTAGGGTTTTGCGCCGAGTTTGGCGGCAATTTCTTCGGCGCGTGTGCCGTTTCGGTCACATACCCCAACCAGATCAACCTTGTCAATGCACGCATATTTGTCGGCGTGATGCTGGCCCAGGTGGCCAACGCCAATTACGCCGCACCTGAGGCTCATCCTCTTTTGCCCTGCTCCTGCAACAACTTGTCCAGACGCAACTGATCAGCAACAAAACGGTCTATGCCGTCCTTGAGCAAATCTTTAGCCATGGGATCTTTTTTCAGCGCATTCGCCAAGCCACCTGGCTTTATGTCTATGGAATCGTGACTCATGCCGGTCGTATAGGGATCAGGCGCATCTTCAAGCATCGAGAGCTCCCTGAGCAGCTTGGGAGAGATAGTCAAAAGATCAGTGCCGCAAAGACTGAGCACCTGCTTGCTGGTGCGAAAACTGGCGCCCATTACCCTGGTTTCGTAGGAAAACTGACGCATGTACCCCTGTATCTCGCGTACAAGTTGAACACCAGGACATTCGCCCTTGTGTCCGGGTTTGTTTTTGGCATACCAGTCGCTGACGCGACCAACAAAGGGGGAAACCAGCCAAGCGCCCGCATCGGCGGCGGCGGCGGCTTGTTGCACGCTGAACAACAGGGTAACATTGCAGTGAATGCCAAGCCTTTCGAGCTGTTCCACGGCTGCGATACCTGCATCGGTCGCGGCGATTTTTACCAGCAGCTTGTCTGCCGGCATGGAGAATTCGGCGCAGAGCGCCGCTATGGATTCGGCTCGGGTAATGGTGGCTTCTGTGTCGTGCGCCAGGCGGGCGTCGACTTCAAGCGACACCTGCACACCAAACAAGCGGTACAACTCCGCACCGATCATCGCCAACAGACAATCGCTCGCGACTGGGTTGTCTTTTGAGCTGTCTTTCTTTTCGTCAACCATGCGCATGGCTTCGTACAGCAAATTATCAAAAGAGTTGGAGCTGTCCAGCGCCTGCATCACCAAGGTCGGGTTGGTGGTTACGCCAAACAAGCCGGAAAATTCCTCCAAATCCTCAAGGCGGGAAGAATCAGCAACCAGCAGGGTATGATCGGCAAGGTGTTCAAGTGCGTTCATGTGATATCCAAATCCAATAAATGGTTAGTGCCAACAATAAAAAAATCGAATAACCGAAAGGCGACTGTCGCAACAGATACGCTACCAACTGAAAAAAGTTTTCCCGGGGCCGATATATTTCGCTTCCTTTTATTGTTTCGTGATTCCCGCCGTCCAGCACCCATCTAGACACAGGCCGAAGCGGTCAGCTATTCTACCCAAGCGTGTGTGCTCTCCCTGATAATAAAGTGCGCAAACGTACGGAAAACTGTTGCCGGCTAAGTCCGCCCTCCCCGCTTTGCTATCATGCTGTCTGTTTGATCCTCCGCCTGCAATGCCCTCATCCTTCCTGACATTCATTCGCTCATGCAGCTTGCGGCGCTGCGGCCGACTGATTGTTTCCCTTGGCCTGCTGGCGTCGCTGATCGCCTGTGGCGCTCCCAAGCTGTCCAAACCCTCCGGGAGCGAAACGGCGGAAAGAAGACAAACCTATCATTTCCCACGCAACCCGCTCCCCAGACCAACGCGGAATCAACCAAAGGATGTCGAGCTGCTGAACCTAATTACCAGGATCAACCGCGCCAGGGAAAATGCCGCCAAAGGCAATCTGGCGCTCGCGCGTCAACTTGTGAATATCCCCCGGCAACAGATTGATCGCCTGCCAGTGGCGCAACAGGCCGATTGGTACAGACTGCATTCGCAACTGGCGCAGGACAATGGTGATCTGGCCGCCCTGTTAATCAGCGAACAGCAACTGCTGGTCAAAATACCCGCCCACTCGAGAATTCAACATAACACCGGCCTTTTCGCCCGACTACTGAATTTCGGCCAGATTGAGGTTGACCTGACACTGCGGAAGCTGCAAGACAATGGTTTTGCGCTTGGCTGGTTGAAACTCATCGATACCTTCACCAATCTGCCCGCTGGTTACAGCCAGCAGAAACTCGAATGGCAACGCTGGCAAAAAAACCACCAGGGTCACAGCGCCGAGCGCTACGCACCCGAGCAGATTGCTTCTTTTTTCAACGCCGAATCCAGTTCTGTCAGCTTTGCCCTGATGCTGCCCTTCTCCGGCCCCTTCGCCCCTTTCGGCGAAGCGGTGGCGACCGGCTTTTCCCAGGTAGCGGCGCACCCGGCCAACACTGCCTGGCAGGTCAACAGATTTGATGTCGCCAACCTGGCTAATCTTGAGAGTGCGCTCGCCCAGGTTGTCGAAACCGGCATCCAGCGAGTCGTTGGTCCGCTTGACAAGGAGCTGGCGCAACATGTATGGCAGGACACCAGGGTGAACAACCAGGTTGCACTCAATTACCTTGCCGAACAGAGCGCCCCGCCACTGCCACGCGGTCAGTTGGGGCTGGCAATTGAGGACGAAGCCGAGTGGATCGCCAAACTAATCAACCGCCAATCCGGCCTCCGGGTGGCGCTACTCCAGCAGCAAGGCAGAGTGCCGGCCCGCGCCGCGGCAAGCCTGAGGGCGGAGGCCAGGCATATGCCGGAAGTCTTTTTTTTTGACGACAACAAAGCGCTGGTCGAGCAGCTCGAAAAAGCCCTGGGAATAAACGCCTACGACATCAGACAACTGAAGCCGGCTCTTGCCGAGTACTCGAAAAAGCTTAAAGAAACCAGCGACCCCGTCCAACGTCGCGCCTTGCGCGAGAAAAACCCAGCCAAACGCTTACGCAAAAAACTGCAGCTGGATCTGTTGCTGGTGTTCGCCGACTCGCACTACGCCGCACAAGTTATCCCTCTTCTCGACTTTTACTATGCCGACAGCGTGCAGGTGTTGAGTTACTCGGCTGCTATAGACCTTACCCGCGCGGAAGAACAGAAAGGGCTGAACGGTATGTATTTGGTGGACCTTCCGGCCATGAACAAAAGCCCACGCGAATGGCACGAATGGGTGGGCAGCGACTTCGCCACCGACCGGCAGTTCTATCGTTTCTATGCGCTGGGGGTGGACGCAGCGCTTATCGCGCACAATCTTGAACGTCTCGCCAAGGTGCCAGGCTTTCGGTTGCGCGGCGCAACCGGTCGGTTGGAGTTCAATCCACATACACACCGCATCAAACGGGATTTAACGCTATACAGAGTGAACAATGGGGAACTGGTTGCGACGCATCCGCAAAACCTGCTTGACGCCTCCTGTGCGCCAGGCGAAGGCGCCGGCGAAAGGAGCTGTCTATGAGCGCCAGGCGCTTGAATACCTCACGGCGCGCGGACTGACGCTGGTGGCGCGCAACATTCGCGGTCGATACGGCGAAATAGACCTTATCATGCGTGATGGCGATTGCCTGGTGTTTGTCGAAGTCAGAGCCAGAAACAACCAGAGTCGGGGCGGCGCCATCGCCAGCCTTACACCCGCCAAGCGCCATCGCTTGTGGAAGACCGCTGCCGGCTATCTACAACAACACCCAAACAGCGGCCCGGTGCGTTTCGATCTGATCGCCATGTCCTCGGGCGCCATCAACTGGCTTACCAACATCCTTCAACAAGAGACCCTCGATGCCACATGATCTGCAACGCTTTCGTTCCATCTGCAACGATGCCGTCAGCGCCATAGAACTAAGCCTGGAACAACTCGCAAGCGGCGTGCTCAACGCCGGCGATCTTCTTGCCGGCGCGCTCGAAGTTGGCGGTAAGTTGCTTGTCTGCGGCAACGGCGGTTCAGCCGCCGAGGCCATGCATATGAGCTCCGAGCTGGTAGGACGTTTTGAAATGCAGCGGCCCGGCTTGGCCGCAATCGCGCTTGGTTCGGACTGCTCCGTCCTCACTTCTCTGGGCAACGACTTTGATTATGAAGCCATTTACGCCAAGCAGGTACAGGCGCTTGGACTTGAACAGGATGTGCTGGTGGCGCTCACCACCAGCGGCAATTCGGCCAACATCTGCCGCGCCATTGAAGCCGCTCACGACGCCGAAATGCCAGTGCTGCTGCTCTCTGGCAAGGACGGCGGTCGCGCCGCGCAACTACTTGGCGAAGGCGATATCGAACTGCGCGTGCCCAGCGCCAGCACTGCGCGCATCCAGGAAGTGCAACTCCTGTTGATCCACGCCCTTTGCGACCATATTGACCACAGTCTGTTTGCCTGATCATGTTGTACCTGACCATCCCCGCATTCCTTGCATCGCTCTTGCTGTGCGCCGGGCTGCACGCCGCCGAAGCCAAGATTTCATACGAGCGCAAGCTCCAGGACGGGCGCATTGAAGCTGACTTCAGCGACGGCCTGCGCTGGGCCGACAAGCACCTTGATGCGGATGAAACCAAAGCCCGCGCCTATAATGGTTACGTGCTGCTTTACGGCAGCGTGGACAACGACAGCCTCAAGGCAACCGCCGAGGCGCACGCCGCGAGGCTTGAAGGAGTAAGGCGGATCTTCAACCAATTACAAACAGGAGCAAGACAACCCAATTGGTTCAACCAGGTCGCCCTCAACGGCAAAATACGCAGCAACCTGCTCACCGCCAGCGAGTTCGACAGCAGCAAAGTCAGGTTTGAGAGCTTCCACTCAACCATCTATCTGATGGGACTGGTCACCAGCGCCGAAGCCGAGGCTGCGGTTGATCTGGTTTCCAGGGTAAGCGGCGTGGAGGAAATCGTCACCCTGTTTGAATATATCACCGAAGACTAGCCAATGTCCTCTTGCCGCTCAATCCATAACTACCAACTCGTGCGATAACTTGAGCGAAGACAGCCGTCGTCCTTACGCCAGCTATAAACGAACCGCCGGTTTTTCCACCCGCGCGATTCGCGCCGGGATCAGACGCAGCGCCTACAACGAGCATTCGCCGCCCATTTACCTCAGCTCAGGTTTCTGGTTTGACAACGCTGACTCCATGGCCGAAATTTTTGCCGACGAGCAACCAGGCTCGGCCTACGGCCGCTACCACAATCCAAGCACCGAGGAACTGATCTGCAAGCTGGCCGCGCTTGAGGAGTGCGAAGATGGAGTGGTCACCTCCAGCGGTATGAGTGCGATATTCCTGAGCCTGATGTCATTGCTTCAAGCAGGCGATCACATGCTCTCGACACGTTCGCTTTTCGGCAGCACCTATAAGCTCTTTACCGATCTCATGCCCCGCTGGGGCATACACGCCACACTCCTTGATCCGGTAGACAACCACAGCTGGAACGAGGCGGTGCGCCCGGAAACCAGATTGTTATTTATCGAAACCCCGAGCAATCCAGGGCTTGAACTGGTCGATCTTGTCGCCGCGCGCGCCTTCTGTGACAGACACAAGCTATTGATGCTGGTGGACAACTGTTTCGCCACGCCCTATCTGCAACAACCCGTGAAACTTGGCGCGGACCTGGTGATTCATTCAGCAACCAAGTACCTCGACGGCCAAGGCCGGGTACTGGGCGGCGCTGTGCTCGGAGCGCGGGAATTGATTATGCCCTGCTATCGCATGCTCAGGCAAACGGGCGCGACTCTGTCGGCTTTCAACGCCTGGCTGTTGGCGCGCAGTCTCGATACCCTTGTTGTGCGTATGGAACGTCATTGCGCCAATGCCCTTGCGCTGGCCGGGTGGCTGCAAACCCAACAAGGCGTCAGCAATGTGCGCTATCCGTTTTTGCCCGATAGCCCGCAACACGAACTGGCCAGGCGTCAGATGAAACTTGGCGGCGGGCTGGTGACTTTTGAAGTAAACGGAGGGCTTGAAGCAGGTAAACGCTTCCTGAACAACCTGAAGCTGCTCACTTTGTCCGCGAATCTCGGCGACACGCGCAGCATCGCCACCCACCCAGCTTCAACAACCCACGCACGCTTAAGCCCACAGGAACGCGCTTCGCTGGGAATTGCCGATGGTACTGTACGCATCTCCGCGGGATTGGAGGATGTTGCCGATATTCAGGCAGATATTGCCAAGGCATTAACATACGCCTGAACATTTATCTCCTTAGTACTTCCGGCGCGACACTCTGAGGTTTTATCCTTTTTTTTCCACAGGTGTGCCATGTTTTGCCTGATCGGCATTCTTGGCGTTTTTCTGCTTATTAAATTCATCGCTGATTACCAACTCGCCGTTGATTACTGAATTGGCTTCAATCTGCAACACTTCATAATAGATATTACCGTTGATTCGCGCATTTTTGCGAATATCAATACTGCAGCAAATAATATTACCGGTTACCTCGCCGTCCACCTGTACATTGGCGGCGCGCACGCCGCCGTGAATTTTCCCGCCTTGAAATACAATCAATTGACTGCGTTCGTTATTGCCAACCAGGTGCCCCTTGATAGCGCCGTACACGCGTATTCCGGCCTGAAAAAAAATATTCCCTTCTACGATTGTGTTTTGCCCGATAACACTATCGGCCCGTGATGAACCCAGATTTTTGTTGCTTTTGCCAAACATATTAATATTTCCCGTTGGTTGGTGGATGCATCCTGCCTGAAATCCTCCCGCCTACTTCACAACTGCACTTGGAAGTATACAAATCACCTTTAAACATGGAGCCGCTCAACAACTCGGCAGAACCAACGAACGCAGTTCCGTCGAATGAGCCGCCAAGCGCCAAGTGCTTTGCCTCGATAGTGCCGCTTACTTTTCCTTGCGCGCTGATAAGCACCTGACCGGGAGTTTTTATACGCCCCTCAATTTCGCCGCTTATGTGCAAAGGGCCTCGCAGTACTAGTTCGCCTTTAAGGTAGCAGCCGTTGGTAACAATAGCTGTTGCCCCTGTTGTTTTACCTGCATCCGCACCAGATTTATTAGTGTTGGCCATTGAATTGCTTTCTCCCTTGTAAAGATATTGGTGTAATTATCAACGCCCCAAGTCATAAATGGTTTGGGATTTATTTTACTGTCGAGATACTCAATCTCGTAGTGCAAATGCGTTCCGGTGGCGATGCCGGAATTGCCCGCCCTTCCAATCATATCCCCGCGCGAAACATATTGGCCCTTTTTCACCAGTATTTTATCCAAATGTGCGTATCTGGTAATAAAGCCGTAATTGTGCGCAATAACCACTATGCGCCCATAGCCGTGTTGATTGGTCCCGGCAAACTTGACCACCCCATCCGCAGTAGTAAGCACCGGCTCCCCATGCGCGGCCCTGATATCCACCCCATAGTGGTATTGCCGTTTGCCTGTAATTGGATGAAGACGTTTGCCAAAGCCGCTGGTGATGCGCATTGCGCCTGGCATGGGGTGACCGTTGGGAACGGAATGCAGCAACCAGTTGCGCTCCACCAGTGAAAGTTTTACCTGCTTGATACGATTAAGTAACAGTTCCTGCCTGTCTTTAGCTTCAGTTTCGGGCTGCTCTGCATTGTCCCAGCCTGAATTGTTACCTGAACCAGCGTTTTCCGTATAGCTGGCGTCAAGAAAAGGTATTTCAGCTTCAAGTTCGTTAAGCCGCTCAAAAGCGTAGCGCTGGGTGTTTATTTCGTTCTGCAAATCCTGCAGGGTGGAATTAAACGCCAAGATCTTCTCCTGCATGCCGGCATTAAGGTTCAGTATCTTTGCGTCCAGTGCGTGTTTTCGCTCTGAGAGGTCCTTGACCTCTCCACTGAATTTATATATCGCCAGAATCGCACCGACAATAAACACAATTAGCGCTAGAGTTGCGCCGCCCAACACCATCCGCGTCGCCGGCCCTAAAGGTACGCTGAAACTGCGACTGAGGGTGCTGATGGTGATCAGCGCTGTGTTTTTCATGCCTCTATACACTCCTGAAGACAAGGCTTTTTAACCCGCAAGGACATATTCCATACGCCGGGGACGAAGGAAGGTTACATGGAGATAATTCCTACAGGGCCTGTGAATTCTACCTTGAACATACGGCTCGTTTGACTACAATTACTTGCTGATTTTTCTACCCCAACTCATGCGCAAATCCAGCAAAACCTTGGTTATCGGCGTGCCTGCGGAAACCCGCTCGGGCGAAAAACGCATTGCGCTGTCGCCCGAAGATGCTGCCAGACTGGGCCAAAGCGGTTTTCAAGTTGTACTTGAAAAAGGCGCAGGCGTAGCTGCGGGTTTTCCCGATGAGGACTATAAAGCCGCCCAAGGGGTGAAAATCGGTACCAAGGCCGCAGCCTGGGGGGCCGACCTGGTGGTGCATGTGCAACCGCCTTCCACCAAAGAAGTCGGTCTGATGAAAAAAAAATCCGCCCTTGTCAGTCACATCTTCGCCGCCAGTCATGCGGCGGAGATCAAAGCGCTTGCGGCACGCGGAATCAATTGCCTGGCGATGGAACTTATCCCACGTATCACCCGGGCGCAGGCGATGGACAGCCTCAGTTCTCAGGCAACCGTCAGCGGCTACTGGGGGGCGCTGCACGCTGCGGCCAGTTCGCCGGTGTTCTTGCCTATGATCACCTATGCAGCAGGCACCATCCGCCCTGCTAAAATACTGGTGATAGGCGCGGGCGTCGCCGGGCTGCAAGCCATAGCCACCGCCCGCCGCCTTGGTGCTATTGTCGAAGCCTTTGATGTGCGTCCGGAAACGCGCGAACAAATCGCTTCACTCGGAGCCAAACCGGTGGACCTCGGCTTCGACGCTTCGGGTGAAGGCGGTTACGCACGCGAACTTACCAAAGAAGAGCAACAGAAGGTCGCCGAAGCGCTCAGCCGTACCCTGACCAAATCCGATATCGTCATCACCACCGCCGGCGTTCCCGGCAGGCCCTCGCCGAAAATCATTTCCCGCGCCCAGGTAGAAGGCATGCGCTCTGGCAGCCTGATTGTTGATCTGGTGGCTGAAAGCGGCGGCAATTGCGAGCTGACCAAACCCGGAACGGAAGTGATCCACAAGGGCGTGACCATCAGCGGACCCACCAACATCCCCAGCAACATGCCCTATCACGCCTCGCAGATGTACAGCAAAAACCTTATGGGCATGCTCGGTCTGGTGGTGCAGAATGGTCAAGTGGTCATTGAAAACAACAACGACGAAGTGATAAAAGGCTGCACGCTGTTACAGAGCGGCAAGGCCGTGCACCCCTCGCTCGCCGACGCCAGAAACGTGAAACAGACCCCTGAAAAGAAAACCCCCGCAAAAACCAAGGCTGCCGGCGGCACAAAGAAATCAATGTCCGCTAAAGCTGGAGCAGGCGCCGCCTCAGGCGCAAAAGCCAAACCAACGGCCGCCAGGAGCAAAAACAAGCCTGCCGCCCCAGCGGCAAAAGCAAAGACATCAACCTCTCGGACTAAGCCTAAAACTACTTTGAAGAAAAAGCCCGCCGCCAAAACCACCACTGTCAATAAACCCTCCGCCAGGACAACCGCTACAACCACCACAACAAAAAAACCACAAGCGCAAGCCACCCATGTCGCCACAGCGAAAAACACCAAACCAAAAAGCGTGGTCGCAAGCAATCCAAAGACAAAAGCCAGATTGGTGATGAAGCCGATCTCCCGGAATTAACAAGGAACATGCATGGAACTCAGCGTTGAATTTACCGGGCTTACCGCCCTCTATATCTTTCTGCTTGCCGCCTTCACCGGCAACGAGGTGATCAGTAAAGTGCCGGTGATTCTGCATACCCCGCTTATGTCCGGCTCCAACTTTATTCACGGCATAGTGCTGGTTGGTTCCATGATCGCTCTCGCCGGCGCCGACAGCCTGCTTACCCAGGTGGTTGGCTTCGCCAGCGTGCTGCTCGCGGCGGGTAACGCCGTAGGCGGTTATGTGGTCACCGAGCGCATGCTCGAAATGTTCACCAAAAAGTAGGGGGCGGCGTGTCCTATAGCTTTCTTTTGGTTCAACTGCTTTATTTTCTAGCAGCCTTCAGTTTTATCTACGGGCTCAAGCGCATGAGCTCACCCAAAACCGCGCGTCAAGGTATTGTGGTTTCCGGCCTGGCGATGCTCGCTGCAACCCTGGTGACCTTCGTACACCCGGAGTTGTTCGGCCCGGAGGTCGATTCACTGAATCTTATTCTTGTCGTGATCGCGATAGTACTCGGTAGCGGCATTGCATGGTGGAGCGGGCGCGTGGTCAAGATGACCGACATGCCGCAGATGATCGCCCTGTACAACGGCATGGGCGGCGGAGCGGCCGCCACGATTGCGGCCATCGAACTCATTCACGCGCTGGAGCACGAACTTGATGAAATCACCCTGATCCTGGCGTTGCTCGGTGCAGTAATCGGCACAGTGTCCTTTTCCGGCTCGGCAATCGCCTTCGCTAAATTGCAGGGCTTGATAAACAAGGCTTTTTCCTTCCCAGGCCAACGCTTGCTTACCCTGGCGCTGCTGGTAACAGTGCTGATCAGCGGCGGCATGTTTTTTGTCGATAACGCTAATCAGCTCGCCTTGCTGGTGTTTTTCGCCTGCGCTTTCCTGCTGGGCATTTTTATGACCATGCCCATAGGCGGGGCGGACATGCCGGTGGTCATCTCGCTTTACAACGCCCTGACCGGGTTGGCGGTCGCCTTTGAGGGTTTTGTGTTGCAGAACCCGGCAATGATCATCGCAGGAACGGTGGTTGGCGCCGCTGGCAGCCTGCTCACCCAGTTGATGGCCAAGGCTATGAACCGACCCATCAGCAATGTGCTTTTTCCCCAGACCAGCAGCGGTGGCGGCGGCGGCGAAGAAGTGGGCGAAATGAAAGAGGCCTCCTTCAACGATGCTGCCTCGCTCATGGCCTATGCCGGTCTGGTTATCATTGTCCCGGGATACGGCATGGCCGTTGCCCAGGCGCAGCATAAGATCGCCGAACTGACCACGCTGTTGGGGAATCATGGCATAGACGTAAAATTCGCCATTCATCCGGTTGCCGGACGCATGCCGGGGCATATGAATGTGCTATTGGCGGAAGCTGGCATCGACTATGACCAGATTTTCGATCTGGAAGAAATCAACCAGGACTTCGCCAATACGGATGTGGCGCTGGTAATCGGCGCCAACGATGTCGTCAACCCCAAGGCCAAAACAGATAAATCCAGCCCCATCTACGGCATGCCCATTCTTGATGTAATCCAGGCTAAAAATGTGCTGGTAATCAAACGCGGCAGGGGCCGAGGGTTTTCCGGCATAGAAAACAGCCTCTTCTTCCAGGACAACACTCGCATGGTCTATGGCGATGGCGCCAAGGCGGTCGCTGATATAATTGCCAATATCAAAACCATGCTCGACTGATTATGCGCTTCCTTGTTGTCACCCTTTTCGCCACGATAATGCTCGGCGCTTCCTGCGCTTCATCCGATCCGGCCGCCGAGGCTAAAGCGCGCAAGGAGCGCGCCGAAGAGCAACGCGCCAACGCCGCCAAAGCGGATGCGGATCTGCGTCGCGCAACCCGCAATTAAAAGATCCTCATCCGTTGGTCGGCGCCTGCTGTTGTTCCCTGATTGCCGCCATGCCCCCTCTGAGACTGAGAATACGCATAGGTGGACTGGTGCACGATAATTCCTGCGCCAACTCCCGGCTCGCAACCCCCCGCTCGCACACCAACACCAGGCAGGCTGGCCTTGGGTCGCCAAGCTCGCGATAGAGGTCGGCGCGCAAGCGAGCTGCCGGGATATGCATAAACCCTGAATCGCTTGATTCGCGAATATCCACCAACCGCCATCCTTCTTCGCAATCACGCCAATCCACTTCAAGCGATTGCTCGCGCGGCTTGACTTTCGCATTGCCGCATACGGGACATTGTGGCTCCGCCCTTGCCGCAAAACTGGTTGCCTGCATATGCTTGCCGTCCAGCAACCACAGACCGGAAAAACCGAATCCGGAGCCAAGCAGATACTGCATGGCCTGGTTGGCCATAAGCGCGCCAAAGGTCTGGGCAAGTGCGCCGACTATGCCGTCCACCGCGCAATCCGCCCCGGCTGCGGCATATCGTCCTACGCACGCAAGGCAGGGTGCAGTGATTCCGTCAAAGCAGGAAAGCATTCCGGAGTGGCGACTGACGCCCGCGCTGACAAAGGGCAAGCCAAGATAGTAACACCAGTGATTGAGCAACCTGCGAGAAGCAAGGTTGTCGGTGCAATCAAGCACCAGGTGCGCGCTGGCAAGCAGCCCCCTTGCCGTCTCCGACGTAAATGCGCGCCTCAGAGGCTTGATCGCCAGATGTGAATTAAGTTGCCGTAATCGCTCTGCGGCAATAGACGCCTTGGGTCTACCCAGATCCGCCTCTCTATAGAGAAACTGGCGGTTGAGGTTGGACACGTCCACCAGATCGGGGTCGGCGATGTGCAACCAGCCGCCAGAGGCTTCATCCCCCACCCCCGCTCCAGCCAGGGCGGGCAAGGCAGTGCAGCCCAGGCCCCCCGCACCCAACACCAGCACCCTGGCGCGCGCCAGACGCTGCTGACCCCCGTCGGCAAAATCAGGGATTACAAGCTGGCGGCTGTAACGAGGATCCATCAGCATAGTCTATCCCCTGCATGCCCCCTGTATACTCCCGCCAATGCAAACCAGCAAGCATATTTGCGTTCAGGAAATGGATTTCGACCTGCCCTGGCACTATGCGCGATTACGTGCGCGCCCCGGGGGCGCGGTTTGTCTGTTCACCGGTCTGGTGCGCGACCTGCCGCAGGGCGGGTTGGCGGCGCTGCTGATCGAACACTTCCCCGGCATGGCCGAGCGCAGACTCGAAGCCATAGTCGATCAAGCTGCGACTCGCTGGCCGCTGGCCGCTATCCACCTGGTGCACCGCTTCGGTCGTCTTGAGCCGGGAGAACAGATTGTGCTTGTAGGCTGTCTCAGCGACCATCGCGGTGACGCCTTCGATGCCTGCCGTTTCATCATGGATTATCTGAAAACGGATGCGCCCTTCTGGAAAAAAACCCTCGGCGTCGAGGGGGAAGCCTGGGTTGAAGCCAATAACGCCGACCAGCGACAAATCCGCAACTGGAACCACGCGACGCCAGCCCATCGCAAATAGGCGCCTGCCATAAAATCACAGCCTATTGGCGCACGCGCGTATAATCGCCCATCCGTTTTTGGGCCTTTAGCTCAGTTGGTTAGAGCGCTCGACTCATAATCGATCGGTCGCAGGTTCGAGTCCTGCAAGGCCCACCACCCTGCTCTCTTCCCGCCCTTAGGGCAACAACACACGGAGCTTGACTCCCACCAGGATGCACGCGATACTGACGCCCGTCTAAGGGAGCCTTTGGCTGAGAGGGATCGCTGCAATTCGGCGCTCCGACCTTGAACCTGATGCGGGTAATGCCGTCGTAGGAAAGACTTATCTCTCAATGCCTGCTTCCGTGCGTGTTTTTGGAGCAGGAATGCATTTACCCAACCACACCCGTTCACCCGGGCTTGCCTCGGCTTTGTTTGTGCTCTGCTTGTGGCAGAGCGTTGCCTGGTTGCAACTTGTTCCGCCCTATCTGCTCCCCGGTCCAACCGCCATAGCGACAAGCCTGTGGGGCGACCGGGCGCTGCTCGTCAACCACGTCGCAGCCACCCTGTTGATTGCGTTAACCGGATTTTTCATGGCGTTGGCGTTTGCCACAACCAGCGCCTGGCTGATGCAACTTTTTCCGCAAGTGCGCCGGATCGCCTATCCCTGGTTGGTGGTATCCCAGGCGGTACCTGTCATCTTTGTGTTTCCGCTCCTGTTGCTCTGGTTCGGCTTTAGCGATCTTCCGCGTGTGCTGATTGTGGCTCTGTTGAGTTTTTTTCCGATAGCTGTCAATCTTGCTGATTCCATGCAACGCTGCAATCCCGACCTGTTGCTGGCATTGCGCAGCATGGGCACACGGCGCTGGCAACTGGTGCGCCGGGTGCGCTTTATGGCTGCCCTACCCGATTATTTCAGCGGCATGCGCATTGCAGCCACCTATTGCGTGATGGGTGCGGTGATTGCCGAATGGTTGGGCGCCTCACGCGGCTTAGGTGTGTACATGCTGCGCGCCTATCAGAGCTTCACTCCGGCTCGGGTGTTTGCGGCCATAGTGTTGATTGTGTTGCTCACCCTGCTGCTGGTTTTCGCCGTTCGACAAGCCGAACGCATTTTCACCCCCTGGCAGAGGAGAAGCATTTGAAGCCCTTACACCTGATCGCGACGCTGGCTACGGTTTTCAGCACCTGCCTGACAGCATTAGCTGCCTTGGCCGCTCCGTCCGAAGACCACCTGACCCTGGTGCTCGACTGGTCGATCAACACCAATCACACGGGCGTGGTCGCAGCCGACAAGCTGGGCTATTTCGCCGAAGAAGAGATAAAGCTAAATCTCGAAGCCCCGCCGCAAATCGGTGCGGCCGCTTTGGTTGCCGGCGGTTCGGCCCAGATGGCGTTCAGCTACCAGGAAGAGGTCACCTTCGCGCGCAGCCAGGGGTTGCCACTGGTCGCCATTGCCGCTGTCATCCAGCACAACTCATCCGGGCTCGCCGCCCGGACCGAAAGCGGGATTTCCCGGCCGCGCGAGATAAGCGGCAGGCGTTATGGCGGTTGGGGCGGCGAGGTCGAACTCGCCGTGCTCAAGGCGCTGGTTGAAGGTGACGGTGGTGATTTTGCGAGCATTGAAACCATCCCCATCGGCGCAACCGACTTCTTCGCCGCCACGCGAAGCCACATAGACGTAATCTGGATTTACGAGGGCTGGGACGGCATCGCAGCCGGACTGAAGGGAATCAAGCTCAACTATATGCCGATTGCAAGCATCCCCGAACTCGACTATTACACCCCTCTGCTTGTCACCAGCGAAGATGCTATCGACACAGACCCGGAGTTGCTGCAGCGCGCCTTGCGGGCAATCAGCCGAGGATACGTTTTCGCCATGGCGGAGCCGGAAAAAGCCGCCGCATTCCTGCTTGAACACGCGCCCGAACTCGACGCCAGGCTGGTCCACGCCAGCCAGCAATTTCTCGCCACCCGCTATCAGGCCGAAGCGCCGCGTTGGGGTGAAATGAAATCCAATGTGTGGAAAGGCTTCGCCGACTGGCTTACCGAACGAAATCTGCTGAAGGGGGAATTCAACCCCCACGCCGCCTTTACCAATCGCTTTCTTCCAAGGGCTCAATAGGTTCAATAAGTGCCTTTTGCGCTTGAAGCGACAGGCCTGCATCTGGCTTGGCGGGGTCGGCAACTCTTCGCCGGTCTCAACTTCGCTCTGAACGAGGGTGAGGTTCTTGCTCTGATCGGCCCTTCGGGTTGCGGTAAAACCACCCTGTTGCAAACGCTCGCCTGTCTGCTTACGCCTGACGCCGGGCAGGTGCTGGTTCGGGGCGAACTACGCAACGCCCCCGGCCACGCCTGCTACCTTCCGCAACACGACAGCCTTATGCCCTGGCTCAGGTTGGTGGACAACCTGCTGCTACCGCTCAGGTTGCGCGGTGAGGATGTGAGGGTGAAAAACCTCGATGTCCTGCTGGCACAATTCGGTCTTGAGGAGGCGAAAGGTCTTTTTCCGCACCAGATGTCGGGGGGCATGCGCCAGCGCGCCGCGCTCCTGCGCGCCCATCTGGGTGGGGCAAAGCTGCTGCTGCTTGACGAGCCGCTTGGCGCGCTTGATGCCATAACCCGCCAAAGCACACAACAATGGCTAGCCGACTCGCTCTGGCGGATGCGCGCGAGCGCTGTTGTGGTCACTCACGATGTGGAAGAAGCGCTGCTGCTGGGCGATCGTATCGAGGTAATGACCGAATTACCCGCCCGTCTCACCAGTGTTGGTGAGTGCCTGCCGCGCCATGAGCGCTTTGTGGGGTGGGATTCAACGCAGATGCTGGAAATGCGTCACCGTTTGTGGGACTTGCTTGACCCAGCTCGTACCCGAACTGTCTAAGATCAGACCCCGGGTCCAATCTTCCTGATTTTCTCCACCAAGCCGGGCCCCTGATAGACAAGCGAGGTGTAAAGCTGCACCAGGTTGGCCCCTGCGGCAAAAAAAGCCTGCGCATCCTCCTGGCTGCTTATCCCGCCCGCGCCAATCAGCAGCTTGTCCCGAGGAAGACAGCGCGCCACCTCGGCGACGGTTGCCAGCGCAAAGGGCTTGAGCGGTTCACCGCTTAAACCGCCGCTCTCACCGGCATGCTTCAGGCCGGCAAGCGATTTAGGGCGATGAGTTGTGGTGTTGGCGGCAATCACCCCGTCAAGTCCGTTCGCCACAATCTTTTCAACCAACTCGGGGATGGCTTGCGCCTGGATGTCTGGTGCGATTTTTATCAGAATCGGAACTCGTTTGTCGAATTCGCCCGCCAGTCTTTCCCGCTCTCCGGCGAGGGCGGCGAACAAGCGATTGCGTACTTCGCCATGCTGCAGACTGCGCAAGTTGCGGGTGTTGGGCGATGAAATATTCGCCACCAGATAATCGGCGTAGGGATAAACCCTGCGCATGCAATAGAGATAATCATCGGTCGCTTGTTCAATTGGTGTGTCGGCGTTTTTTCCAATATTGATCCCTTTGACTATGCCGCTGCTGGAAGTATGCAAGCGCCTAACCGCGTGGTCCACGCCCTTGTTGTTGAAACCCATGCGATTGATAATCGCGCCCTGCTGCGGAAGACGAAAAAGGCGCGGTGCCGGGTTGCCCGGCTGCGGCCTGGGAGTAAGGGTGCCGATTTCGACGAATCCAAACCCGCAAGCGGCCAGTGCGTCCACAGCATCGGCGTTCTTGTCAAATCCCGCCGCCAACCCAACGCGATTGCCGAAGCACAATCCCTGCCAATAAAACGCCTCGCTGGTTACTTCACCTGTTACCCCGCAAACAGCCTGTCCTGGCAACAACCCCAACCGCTCTGCCCAGGGCAACAGCGCCAGGGTGAGTTGGTGGGCGGATTCGGCGGGCAATTGCCTGAGGATGCGCACTCCCAGCGAGGAAATTGGACGTAGCATACGCACGCATGCTAGCTGTAAATAAACCCGATTCCCTGCTTTTCCCATGACCGAGCACCTCAACGCCGCCCAGCTGCGCGAAGCCTTCACCCATTTCCATACGCCCAACTACGCGCCGCACGGTATAAACCTGGTTGAAGCCAGAGGGTCGCAAGCCTGGGACAATGAAGGGAAGGAATATATCGACCTGGCTGGAGGCATTGCCGTTTCCGCCCTTGGCCACCGCCATCCGACACTGGTGCAAGCGGCAAAAGATGCCGCTGAACATATCTGGCATCTAAGCAATTTCTGGACCAACGAATCCGCCATACGCCTGGCCAAAGCACTATGCGAGGCGACTTTCGCCGAACGGGTGTTTTTCGGCAACTCAGGTGCAGAGGCCAACGAGGCGGCGCTGAAACTTGCGCGCAAGTTCGCGCGTGAAACGCATGGAGAGAACAAATTCAGGATCGTTGCATGCGACAACAGTTTTCACGGCCGTACCCTTTTTACCGCCAGCGTCACCGGCCAGAGCAAGTACAACAATGCTTTTGCGCCCCTGCCGGGCGGCATAGCACACACGCCTTTCAACGATTGCGACGCACTCGAAAGCGTGCTGGATGAAACCTGTTGCGCCTTTATTGTCGAGCCGGTGCAGGGTGAAGGCGGGGTAATTCCAATAAACATAGACTTCGTCTGCTTGGCGCGGGAACTCTGCGACAAACATAATATTCTGCTGATTTTTGACGAAATCCAGTCTGGCATGGGGCGCACCGGCAGCCTGTTTGCCTATCAGGGGTTGGGTGTTGTTCCCGACATGCTCACCAGCGCCAAGGCGCTCGGCTGTGGTTTGCCAATTGGGGCCATGCTGACAAAAGAGCACATTGCCACCCATCTTACCCTCGGCAGCCACGGCTCAACTTCCGGCGGCAACCCGTTTGTCACTCGGGTGGCCCACGCGGCGCATACGGAAATTTCACAACCCACATTGCTGGAGCGAGTGGATGAATTGAGCCGCATGGCCGAAAAGCAGCTTGAAAGGATCGATCAACGCCTTGGTTGCTTCCGTGAAATTCGCTGCGCAGGACTGTTGATCGGTTGTGAGTTGGCGCCTGATTTGAGGGCGCGCGGCGCTGCCATTGTCTCCCAGGCTCTGACGCAGGGGGTCATGACGCTGGTGGCCGCCGGTGGCGACGTCATCCGCCTCGCGCCCGCCCTGAATATCCCCGCCGATTTACTCGAGGAAGGCATCCGCCGCCTCGAACTGGCGCTTGAGCAAATACCAAGCGCTGTGGAAGCGAGCGAATCACGGCCATGACCCTGCCGATCAGCAAATACCATGGTCTGGGAAACGATTACCTGGTTATCGATGCCGTAGAAATCACCGGGCTGGTTCTCCCCGAGCTGACGCAGCGGCTGTGTCTGCCGCACTATGGTCTCGGCGCCGACGGCTTGCTGGTGAACAACTCAGGCAAGGATGGCTTTGCCCTGCGCATCTTCAATCCAGACGGATCGGAAGCGGAAAAAAGCGGCAACGGCCTGCGAATTTTCGCCAGATACCTGTTCGATCATAAACATGTAGCGGTTGATCAGGATTTCGAAGTGGACACCAAGGGAGGCAAGGTTGGCTGCCGGGTATCATCGCATGGGACCGAGGTGGAGGTAACCATGGGCAAGATCCGCTTTGCCGAAGGATCAGCAAGCGCGCGCCTTGAAAAATTGCATGATGAGTTACAACTTGAAGGAAAACATCTCGACTGCGCCCTGGCCGATACTGGTAATCCCCATTGCGTTGTTCCGGTCGACAAGGCATTGTGCGCCAGGGAACTTGCGCGTTTGGGAAGCGCCATTGAAAACCTGCCCCACTTCCCCGAACGCACCAATGTGCAGTTCATGCGCTTGCTCAGCCGGCAGGCGATCGCGATCCAGATCTGGGAGCGGGGGGTGGGCGTCACCCAGGCTTCGGGCAGCAGCGCGACGGCTGCAGCCGCTGTGGCCCATTCCCTGGGTTATTGCGACGAGCGGGTAGAGGTTCGCATGCCGGGCGGCTCACTTGCTATCAACATCCAACCAGGATGCATCAGCCTGATGCGGGGCCCGGTTACCAGAATATTCCGCGGTGACTTTTATTCTGAAGCGTTCGACTGGCCAATTCCCTAAGCATCGTCCTCTTCTGCCGTCCGGCCCTCCTCGCCACCGACTGGCTCACCGGCGATCACATAGCTGTCGCTTGCCCAGTTTCCCAGATCAATTAGTTTGCACCGTTCGCTGCAAAACGGCCTGAATGAGTTGTCCTTATCCCAAAGCAAGGCCTTGCCGCAGGTAGGGCACACAAGTTGTTTGGCCGAAGATTCTTCCATTATTCATACATAAGTTGCAACAGCACGCCAAGCGCGGCTTCACACGCTTGAGTGCGTATGCCGGCCCGGTCGCCGTGAAACAATTGCTGTTCTTCGCGGGATTTTTCCCGGTAGCTTGCTCCAATCCATACGCTTCCCACCGGCTTGGTGGGTGCTCCTCCTTCCGGGCCGGCTATACCACTAAGCGCGAGTGATGCGGCCACGCCGCTGTGTTCTCTTGCCTTGTCGCAAAGAGCGGCGACGGCAGCACGGCTGACCGCGCCTTGCTCCTCAATCACCGGCCGCGCAACACCCAGACAAAGTTTAGCCTGGTTACTGTACACCACCCATCCACCCCACAACCAGTTGGACGCCCCCGCCGGAGCGCTCAGCAAGGCCAGCAATTCACCGCCGGTGCAGGACTCGGCGACAGCCAGTTTTTCGTCTCGTGTCGCAAGTCCCACCCCCAGTTTGGCGACGAGTTGTGAACCAGTTACGGGAGATGATGAGTCCATGTGTTTTATTATCCTAATGTTTTCTCCCGATCTCTGTATCAGAATGTCGCTCACCCCTGTTATGCAGCAGTTCACGCGTATCAAGACGCAGCATGCACAACACCTGCTGTTTTTTCGAATGGGCGATTTCTACGAACTCTTCTTCGATGACGCCATTGAAGCGAGCAAGCGACTCGATCTGGTGCTCACCGAGCGCGGCAAGGCGGGAGGCAAGCCGATTCCCATGGCGGGAGTGCCGGCACACGCGGTCAATTCCTACCTCGCGCGGTTGATTAAACAAGGGCGCTCTGTCGCCATTTGCGAGCAATTTGGTGATCCGGCCGCAGCCAAGGGGCCAGTTGAACGCAAAGTGGTGCGCATAGTCACGGCGGGCACCATTTCTGAAGAAGGTCTGCTGCATGAGCATGAGTCACGCCCGTTGCTGGCGATCAATCCAACCAAAGAAGCGTGTGGTCTTGCCTGGCTGGATCTATGCAAAGGCCGTGCCTGGTTGCTGGAAACAAGCCATGATCAACTTGCCGGCGAATTGGCCCGTATCAACCCGGGTGAGATACTCCTCAGCGAGAACGCTTCTCTTCACTCCCTGCCACACGATGTCGCGATCCAGCGTCTTGGCGACTGGTTATTCGATCAAGTTGGCGCCATACACAAACTTGAAGAAACCGGCGTCACCAATCCGGATCACTATGGATGCGATTCCGTGCCACTGGCGCTTGGCGCGCTCGGCGCAGCGCTTAACTATGTGCGCTCCACCCAGTTGGAAACACCTTTTCAGCTCTCCGGGCTGGAAGTAGAACAAGACAACCAGCTGATGTTCCTCGACAGCGCCGCGCGCAGAAATCTGGAGATTGACTGTAATCTATCCGGCGGAAGCAAGGACACTCTGCTCAGCCTGTTCACCGACCACGCCACCGCCATGGGCAGGCGCAAGCTGGCGCAGTGGGTAAACTCGCCATCTCGCAATCAGGATCTAATAAACGCCCGTCTCGACGCAGTCGCCGCATTGCAACTGCTCAATTCCCAGGTTGACCATTCACTAACGGTTTGTCTGGGTAAATTCGGCGACATGGAAAGAGTTGTCGGTCGGCTCATGCTCAACACCGCCACCCCAAGAGATCTGGAACGATGCCGCGCCTCGTTGCAAGCTGTGCCCGAGCTGCTGACGCTGCTCACCCAACTTGTCAATGAACGGCAAAGTCAGCTTCTCACCAGGCTGGTTGAGAAAATAACCCCCCTCCCGGAACTTCTTGACTTGCTGCAACGCGCTTTGGTCGACTCTCCCCCTCCCTACATTCGAGACGGAGGCATGATCCGCGCCGGCTACAACCAGGACTTTGATCGGCTTCGCACTCTGGCTGAAAACCAGAATAGTGCACTCGTTGCCTACGAGCAGGAAGAACGCGAGCGGCTGAAACAACCCAATTTGCGCGTTGGCTTCAACCATGTCCACGGCTTCTACTTTGAACTGGGCAAAACCGCTGCGCACAACCTGCCGGCCGACTGCAGACGCATCCAGACTCTGAAGAATGTCGAACGCTTCAGCACCCCACGTCTGCGCGAGCTCGAACTAGAGGTAACCCAAGCGGAAAAACAGGCCAAGGCGCTGGAAAAACAACTCTACGCGGAACTGCTTGAAACCGTAAAAACGAACGGTGAACAACTGCGCCTCAACGCCGATTGCATTTGCCAAATCGATGCACTGAATACTTTCGCTCAAACCTCACACAAGCTCGGCTTTACCCGACCACAACTGCAAATTGAGCCAGGACTGGAAATCGAGGATGGTTGGCATCCTGTAGTTGCAGCAAGGGTGGACCACTTTGAACGAAACTCACTGCTGCTCAATACGCAACAAAAAGCTGCGTTAATTACCGGACCGAACATGGGCGGGAAATCCACCTATATGCGACAGCAGGCGTTGATTGTATTGCTCGCCTATTCAGGTTGTTTTGTACCCGCCATGAAAGCAAGATTGGGGCCCATAGACAGAGTCTTCACACGTATTGGCGCATCAGACGACCTAGCTGGCGGTCGCTCAACTTTCATGGTGGAAATGACCGAGACCGCCACTATTCTGCGCCAAGCCAGCAGCACCAGCCTGGTAATAGTAGACGAGATTGGCCGCGGCACCAGCAGCAGTGATGGTCTGGCCATTGCCTGGGCAGTCGCTAACCATCTTTGCCGGGAAATTGGCTGTTTTACCCTCTTCGCCACACATTTTTTTGAACTAGTGCAACTATGCAACCAATTGCCAACTATCACTCCGCTGCACACCAGAGTTGTGCACTCCAAAGATGAAATGGTGTTTCTACACCAAGTCTCCGCCGGCAGCGCAGACAGCAGCTATGGACTTGAAGTCGCGCAGCTCGCAGGCATACCCAAAGCCATTATCAACTCCGCGCGTGAATTTCTCGCATCAGAAGTTTTGCTTGGCAAAACTCCCCTGTCAATTCCAACTAAAAATCAGCTTGATTTATTCAACCCTGATAGCACAGCTCAATTTATACAGCTAGCCGACAACCAATTCAAAAACCAAAATAACGAAGAACTTGACGCACTTCTCGAACAACTTAGTCAGATCGAACCCGACGATCTTTCTCCCCGTCAGGCATGGGAACTGCTTGAAAAGCTCGCACATCATTCCAGAAAAATACGTTACTGATGTGCTTGTACATCTACAGATTGCTTATCTGGTTGATTCTCCCACTGGCGCTGCTAAGACTGCTCTATAAAGGAATAAAGCAACCCGCCTACCTGCGCCACTGGAATGAACGCCTGACGCTCAACCGCCTTGCGCAAGCAGACATTTGGATCCACGCTGTTTCCCTAGGAGAAAGCAAACTGGCAATTCTGCTCGCAAACGAGCTCCTCCAGCTATTCCAAAACTCGGATTTGACACCCAAGTTTCTTTTCAGTTGTACAACCCCCACCGGCCGAGCCGAAATTGCCCGCTGGGTGAAAAATAACCAAAACTCCGGGTTAACCTACCTGCCATTTGACTGCCATCTCTTGCAACAACACGCCCTGCAACAGGTGCAACCCAAAGCTCTTGTCTGCATGGAAACCGAACTCTGGCCCAATCTTCTATCGGTCTGCCACAAACGGGGAATTCCCACTTTTATCGCCAATGCGCGCCTATCCAAATCTTCAGCGCGAAAGCAAAGACGCATGCTCAAGCTTTTTCGCCCTTTATTACAGAACACCCACCTGCTTGTCCAGAATACAGCGAGCAGAAGACGCTACGCTTGCCTGGCAGGCGAGCAGATGAGCGGAAACATACAACAATGTGGAAACAGCAAATTTGACCTGCCGCATATCCACAACAAAGTCTTTCAACAACAGCTTGCAAGTAAAACAACCCCAGACAAGGGGGGGGTTCGATTAGTTTTCGCCAGTACCCGCAGGGATGAAACCCCAGCTCTGATGGATACAGTCATAGAACTGCTTACTCATCATCCTCAACACAGGGTCATCTGGGTTCCACGACACCCTGAACAGGACACGGCCTTGCTGGCTAAGCTGCTCAACAAAAGCTCACTTGCATGGGGTATGTTTGAGTCTGGGAATGCAAATGCAAATGCCTCAATCCGTTTTCTCCTTATAAACAGCTTTGGTCATTTGACCGACGTTTACTACCTGGCCGATCTGGTGGTGCTGGGCGGCAGCTTTGGCGCAGGAGGTTCGCACAACCTGATAGAACCTGGTTTGATGGGAAAAGCCATAGTCGCCGGACCAAGCAGACGTAACTTTGCTCAAGCGCACAAGATGCTTGCCCGAGCGCACGCAATTATTCACCTGCGGAAGACGGAAGAATTGCTTCCGGAATTGCTGCGTTTGATTGATGACTCCGGTCAACGCCGGGAAATTGGAAAAGCAGCGGCTAAAGCCTTGAGTGGTCACAGGGGAGGCACATCCTGTCAAGCTGACGTGATTGTCAATGTGTTGTGTGGCAAAGCTGTGGCCCTATAATTTTATAAATTTATCTTTAATTTATCTAGTAGTAGTAGTAAGGTGAACACAAGCATGTGTAATTTAATCTAACTTTATGTTTTTTATAATCTTTTTTCGAAAAGTTAGTTGCTTCTTCTTTGTTGAATTCCAATGAATTCAACAGAAGAAAGGGCAAGGAGGTAGGTTTTTCTTTCTTTTTGCACAGCCTTGTCTACAATGCTCTCAGAGTCTGGGAACATCAATCGCACAACCTTATATACAGAAGCAAAATCGGTAGAGGAAAGAGCGGGAAAAGGGGGGGGTAAAAGCTTGAAAGCTTGTTTGTTGATAGATGAAAGGCAGTTAGGAGACAAGTAGTCAGGTGACGGTCAGATGGAACCGGATGGTTGATGGGATGGAGGATACGGTTGCAAAGACGCAGAGGTTATAAAGGAGCAAGGCCTTAGGGCATGAGCTTCACCTTCTATCTCAAACCATAAAAACACAAAGCCAACATAATCAAATCATATGAGCCAACAGGAACGTTTGACATTTTTCGCCAACGCCTTGCGCAAGCAAATTGGTGAGGCGGACTATGGCAAGTGGATATCAAGACTAGAATTCGCTTGTGATGACAAGGCTAGGCAGCTTGAGCTGGTAGCGCCAAACCCCTTGATTAAGCGCTGGGTGGTGCACAATTACTTGTCGCTCTTTCGCGATATTGTCCGAAGCAAGGGATTCGATTTGCAGGGAGAGGAATGGGAAGTCAAGGTCAGGCAAAAGAGCGGTGTAGTCAAGGCAACAACCAGACCGGTCAAACAGACGGCGCCAACGGTTAGCAGTGTTGGTCCGCAACGTGTATTTTCAGATAATCAAAATCTCAGCCGGGAATGGAACTTTGATAGCTTTATTGAAGGATCATCCAATAAATTTGCATTGACAACCGCGCGTGATATTGCCAACAAGGGAGTGATAGACGCCAACCCGGTGGTGTTCTACAGTCTAAGCGGGATGGGCAAGAGCCATCTTGTACAGTCGATCATAAAGCACAGATTGGCGCTTGGGGTAAAGAACATTGCCTATGTGCGATCAGAGCGCTATTTTCGTGAGATGTTTCAATCTATTACCAATCATGACGATCAGTTCAGCGTTTTTTATCGCAAGTTAGACCTGTTGATTATTGACGATATTCAGTTCTTTGCCGGCAAACACAGAACCCAAGACGAGTTCTTTCACACCTTTAACAGTCTCTATGAACGCGGCAAGCAAATGGTATTCACCTGCGATACCTTTCCCAAGGGTATGAAGGATATCGATATCCGGATATCCAGCAGGTTTGGCATGGGAATTTCCGTATCAATAGAGCCGCCTGACCTCGAGACTCGTATGGCGATATTGCAGACTAAGGCCTACAGCAACAATTTCGAGTTGAGCGATGATTGTGCACAGTACATGGCGGAGATAGTGAAAAGCAATGTGCGTGAACTCGAAGGCGCCTTGGGCAACGTGGTTGCCAGAGCGCGTTTTCACAACCGCAAGATAGACATTGGCATTATCAAGGAGGCGTTGTCGGACCTTATTGCGCAGGTTGAACGCAGCATCACCCTGATTCAGATTCAAAAAGTTGTGTCGGATTATTACCATATCAAGCTTGCGGATATGCTTAGCCCATCCAAATCGCGATCTTTCACCAGGCCGCGACAGATGGCGATGCTCCTTGCCAAGGAGCTGACCAATAAAAGCCTGCCGGAGATAGGCAACGAGTTCGGAGGGCGAGATCATTCAACCGTAATCTACGCCATTCAAAAGATGCGTGAGCAGATGCGCCACGATCAGACGGTTTACAATGACTACCGCAACCTCGAAAGGGTGTTGCTTGGCTAATCCTTGGGAGTATAGAAAAATGCAATTTTCCATTCCGATGTTGTCCTTGAGGAAACCCCTTGAGGCGGTGATAAGTGTGGTTGATCGTGGAGCAACATTGCCGATTACAGGTAATGTGCTGCTGAAAATCCGCAACAATCAACTTGCGGTTACAGGGACAAACCTGCAGGTCGAGATGACCAGTCGCCAGAATTTAAACGTGGATTTACCTGATTTCACCACCACCCTGCCTGGTCACAAGCTCGAAAACCTGTGTAAAAGTTTTCCTGACGACGCGACTCTTGATTGTGAACTCAAGGAAGCGGAGTTTACGCTTCGCTGTGGTAGGTTTTCCGGATCGCTCAAGACAATCGCGGCAGACAACTTTCCCTTGATGGAACACGCGGCAGGTGTAAATCAGGTTGAAATTCAGGCAGAAGCCGAACACCTATACAACCTTTTTGATCATTGCGCCTACGCCATGGCAGTGCAGGATGTGCGATATTTTCTCAACGGAATGCGTGTAGAAGCCGACCAGCAAAAAATTACCGCAGTCGCAACCGACGGACATCGCATGGCCTTGGCGCATCAGGAGGAGGATATTCGCGTCAGCAAGGAGGGAAATTTTATCATTCCCCGCAGGGGCGTTATTGAGCTGATGCGGGTCCTAGGAAGGAATGCCGGAAGAGCGGAATTGCAGGAAAGCAACAACAATCTGCTGGTTAGAATCGGCCAACTCGAGTTTCAGTGCAAATTGATCGAAGGCGAGTTTCCGAACTACCGCGCGGCAATTCCTACTTCACCATCTAATCGCATGACGGTGGATGCACAAAAACTGATCAGCCTGGTGGAACGAACTGTGGTGTTGTCGAACGAAAAACCCAGAGGTATCCGACTAGGATTCGAGCCAAACAAGCTGGTGTTGGAGGCTAACAACAGCCAGGGAGAAAAAGCCTACGATGAGCTTGCAGCCGACTATGACGGAATCCACACCACCACAGGCTTTAATGCCGATTACCTCCTAGCCGCTCTGCGCAAGATAGAGACCGAAAAACTGGAGGTCTCCTTTAGAGAACAGGGAGAGAGCTGTCGTTTCGAAGAACACCAGGGCAGCGACATGCTCGCGGTGATTATGCCGATGAAGCTCTGACCATCACCCCTCTGAAATAGTGTGCAGCTCAAGCGGCTGGATCTTCACAACATACGTTCTATAAAGACCGCATCACTCGAGTTTCTTCCGGGCGTAAACCTAATCTACGGAAAAAACGGTAGCGGCAAAACCAGCATACTCGAAGCCTTGGCCCTGTTTGCACAGGGACGCAGCTTTGTGGTGGCGAACAACAGGGAACTAATAAACCACGGCGCGGAAGAACTAACCTGTGCGCTGGCTTATGCTCACCATCAAGAACACCAAGCAGGCTTTTCATTGGATACTGATGGGAAAAGGCAAATAAGGCTGGACGGAGGCGAACTCGCCAGCCTGCAACTGCTTGCCAGAAACCTCCCTTTGTTGTTTGTAACCCCCCGAAGCTTCCAACTGCTTGAAGGAAGCTCAAAGGAAAGGCGAAGACTGGTGGATTGGCTGGTGTTTCACGTGGAACCGGAATTCGCCAAGGCTCATTCCGGGTTCAGCAGGCTGCTCGCCCAGAGAAACGCCTTGTTGAAGCGATCAGGCTGTGAACTGGAAACCTGGGACAGGGCTTTTGCTGAAGCAAGTGAAGAAGTAAATCATTACAGGCTAAAGACGTTTCAACGCTTGCAACCCATGTTGAAGGCCGCCTTGCGGAATTGGCTGAAAGAAAAAGACCTTAAAATTTCATCTCACCAGGGCTGGAGTACGAATGCGGACCTTGTTGAGCAATTGGGAAGGGACAGGGAGCAGGATAAGAGAAGGGGTTTCACCGCAAAGGGGGCGCACAGATATGACCTGCTTTTTTCCGTTTCGGGCCACAAAGCCTCACAAGCGCTATCACGTGGAGAGAAAAAGCGCCTCATACTCGCGCTGGTTTTTGCGCAGATATGCATGGCGCGCGAAGAAGGAGTTGAGCCAATTCTGCTGATTGACGATCTCCCGGCCGAACTGGATCAACAGGGTTGCAGACAAACCGTTAAAACTGCAATGGAGCTCTGCCCACAATTGTTAGTGACAAGTATAGAAAAAACCAAACTCAGGCAGATGGCGAAGCGAGTGTTCCACATGGAACATGGGCGAGTATTGCAAGAATAACTCCGTGTAAATGCGCCATTTCTCCAACCTGCGCAAGCACTTGGACTGGAGGCGGGGTACAATATCGGGCGATATTTCACGACAAGCGAATGGGTGATTATTCTTCTTCACAAATAAAGGTTTTGAAGGGCCTGGACGCAGTGCGCAAGCGCCCCGGCATGTATATTGGCGATACTGATGACGGCACCGGCCTGCACCACATGGTGTTTGAGGTAGTGGATAATTCGGTCGACGAGGCCTTGGCCGGTCACTGCGATGTAATTGATGTGTGCGTTCACGAAGACGGGTCGGTGTCGGTAGAGGACAATGGCCGCGGGATTCCTGTGGATATGCACGAAGAAGGCGTTTCCGCAGCTGAAGTCATCATGACCGTGCTTCACGCCGGTGGTAAATTCGATAACAGCTCTTACAAGGTTTCGGGCGGATTGCACGGTGTTGGCGTGTCTGTGGTTAATGCGCTATCCAGCAAACTTGAGCTGCGTATCAGGCGCGACGGCAGGGAGTTTTGTCAGGTTTATAAGGACGGAGCGCCGCAACAACCGCTCATGGAAAGCGGATTGACCGAGGAGCGAGGCACCCGCATTCGTTTTTATCCTTCAAGCGAGGTTTTCAGCGACACCAGATTTCACTACGACATTCTGGCCAAACGCTTGCGCGAATTGGCTTTTTTGAATTCTGGCGTCAGGATTCGTTTCAAGGATGAGGCGGAAGGCAGAGAAGAGGAATTTGTCTATCAGGGCGGCTTGTGTGAGTTCATCGGCTTACTGAACGAAAAACAGCACCCGATTAACCGTGTGATGCATATCAAAAACGAACAGGAGTCGATGCAACTTGAGGTCGCCATGCAATGGAACGATGGTTTTCAGGAAAGAGTGTTTTGCTATACCAACAACATACCCCAGAAAGACGGTGGAACCCATCTGGCGGGATTTCGCTCTGCCTTGACAAGGGGCATCAAGCAATACTTTGATAATGAACACAAGGGAGGGAAAAAAGACAGTGTCGAAACCATTGGTGACGACGCAAGGGAGGGGTTGACCGCCATAGTTTCCGTAAAAGTTCCCGACCCCAAATTTTCTTCCCAGACCAAGGAAAAGCTTGTATCGAGTGAAGTCAAACCGCTGGTGGAGCAACTTGTCTACGCCCAGCTGAGCGAATATCTGCTGGAAAATCCCAAGGAGGCAAAACTCATTGCTGAGAAAGTGATGAACGCCGCCAGAGCGCGAGAAGCCGCCAGACGCGCACGCGACCTAACCCGGCGCAAGAGCGCCTTTGATCTTGGCGGCCTGCCGGGCAAACTGGCCGATTGCCAGACCAAGGACCCCGCCGTGTCTGAATTGTTTCTGGTGGAGGGTGACTCAGCTGGAGGGTCGGCTAAACAGGGGCGCAACCGCAAGAATCAGGCGATTCTGCCCCTGCGTGGCAAGATTTTGAATGTCGAGCGTAAACGCCTCGACAAGATTTTCTCTTCCAACGAAATCGCCGCGCTGGTTACCGCGCTTGGTTGCGGCATAGGGAGAGATAATTTCGAACTCGAAAAACTCCGCTATCACCGCATCATCATCATGACCGACGCGGATGTGGATGGTTCGCATATCCGCACTCTGTTGCTCACTTTTTTCTTTCGCCAGTATCCGGAATTGATCGAACAGGGTTTTGTCTATATTGCGCAACCCCCACTGTACCTTGCGCGAAAAGGCAAACAGGAGTTGTATCTGAAAAACGAGGAAGAACTGCACGGCTATCTGCTGCACGAAGCGGCGAGCGCCGCTGAATACTATCCGGACGAAGGCGCGCCCATGCTTCCGAGCGAAACCTTCGAAGCTTCGCTCGTCGAGTATGCCAGGTTGCACAAACAAACCCAGCGTCTTTTTCAGGCCTATCCGGCCGCGCTGCTGCGGGTGCTGGCGCTGATGCCCGAAGTGGACTTTGCCCAAGCGCAAACCCGGGATTGGCGCGAAAAACTCAGTGTCGAGGTGCGCAAGCAGAACGGAGCGACCATGGAAACAAGTCTTGTTGACCATCCCCGTTTTGGCAGGTTGGTCAACCTGTTGATAGTGCGCAACGGCGTGCATCTGGAATATCAATTGGGCGAGGAGTTTTTCACCTCTCACGACTATCAACGCCTGCTGCGCCAGGGCGAGTTGGAATCGCAACTGCTCGGCGCCAAGCCCGGCCTGAAGCTGGACAAACAGGTTCATTCACCAACCTCGCTTGACGAGCTTTACCGCCTCGTCGCAGCTTTTGGCGGCAAGGGGTTGGCGATTCAGCGTTACAAAGGTCTGGGAGAGATGAATCCGGATCAGCTCTGGCGCACCACTATGGACCCGGATCAACGCTCGCTGATTCAGGTGAGCATAGATGACGCCATAGCCGCCGACCAACTCTTCGGTATATTGATGGGCGAAGAGGTTTCTGCCAGGCGCGAATTCATTGAAACCAACGCTCTGAGCGTGAAAGAGCTTGATATATAAGGAAAATGTTCAAGGAATTGCTACGGCTTTTTTGCTCGCTTGACCGACGCGGGTTGTTGCTGTTGATCGGCGCGCTGGCGTTGGCGAGCAACTTGGTGGCCTATTTCGGCATGCAGCTGTTGATGGGGCTTGAGCCCTGCCCGCTGTGCATTCTCGATCGGGTCGCTTTGTTTATCGTGATCGGTGCAGTGGCGATATATCTGCTGCCATTCGCGTTGGCGCGAGCGGCGGGCTTGGTCCTGCTGTTTTCCGGCTTGGCGCTGGGACTGGCTTCGACCATTCGCCATGTGTGGCTTGAATACAACCCGGAATCGGCGAGTTGTCTTTTTCCTTCGCAGGAAGGCGGGGCGCTCAGCTATGTGCTCGACGCCTTTGCCGGCACCACCGACTGCACCGAGGTGGCCTATCGTCTGCTCGGTTTTAGCCTGTCGGAAATGACGCTGGCGCTATTCGTTATTTTGCTTGGGTTGCTGCTTTTCGCTCTCACGCGCAGGGCCTGAGTCGGCCGCATCCCCCATCCCTAACTGGGCCAGCGCCCAGGCGCCAAGTCGATCGCAACCTCTGCCTTTGGTGGCGGAGCAGGCAATGGCCTGCGGGCGAAAGAAGTCGTCCTGATGCTTCTTCAGTGCATTGTTCAGGTTGCGCTGTGCAAGCGCCAGTTGACTTTGGCCGAGCTTATCGCACTTGTTCATTGCCAGGCAGAGTTCCAGACCACGCCTGCGCGCCAGATCAAGGAGCATGATTTCCTGCTCGCCCAACTCCCTGCGGCAATCCATTACCAGCACCAACGCACGCAGGTTGGGGCGCTGCAACAGGTAGGTTTCGATCAGACCCCGCCATTCGCGTTGCATTTGCTTTGAGGTACGGGCAAAACCGTAACCGGGCAGGTCCACCAACATCTGAGCGTATCCCTCCCAGCCGAAAAAAACCAGGCTCCGGGTGCGACCAGGCGTTGAGGAAACTCGCGCCAGGCTCTTTTGCCCCGCCAAGCGGTTGATAAGCGAGGATTTTCCGGCGTTGGAACGGCCGATAATTGCCAATTCGTTGGCAAGCGGTGAGGGGCAGGAGTGGTACACTTTGCACTCGCGCACAAATTGCAGTCCGCCTAGGCTTGGCGGGTTAGTGTCAACACTTGCTTTAATTCCCATGATCCATCCAGTTAAATCTATTAGCCGAATTTTGTCGACGTTTGTGGCTCTGTTTCTGTTTGCCTGCGGCGATCAGGAGTCCATCGCCCAAGCGAACAGACAAAACTCCGAACCCGCCCTGCCAAAGGTCGAAAACCTTGCTGATGCGCAACCAGCGAAAACCAATCAGATCTACCAGGAAGGCAAGCACTATTTTCGCATAGGCGAGCCAACCCGCAACGAGCATGGCAAGGTGGAGGTGGTCGAGGTTTTCTGGTTTGGTTGTGGTCATTGCTTCGCCACCGAACCATATATTGAAAGCTGGGATAGAAACAAATCACAGGACGCCGAACTGGTACGCGTGGCTGCGCCGCTTTCCGGCATCTGGGGCTTCCACGCACAGGTTTATTACGCTAACAAGGCGCTGGGCATTGCCGAACAGGTGCACCAGGCCACCTTCAACGCCATCCACCGCGATGGTCTGCGCTTGAGTTCGCTCAACCAGGTGGCGGATTTCTATGCCGAAAACTTTGGCGTCGACGCCGAGGAATACAAAAATGCGTTCAACTCCTTCAGCGTGAATCTCGAGTTGAACAAGGCGCGGGAACTGGTGGAGCAGTACCGCATCAACAGCGTACCCAACTTTATGGTTGGCGGCGCGTACAGGGTGAACGCCGAAAGCGCTGGCAGCATTCCCGGCATATTCAGCGTCATCAATTATCTGCTGAGCGCCAAATTCCAATGAAGGGACGTTCCCACTCCCATATAACCAGCTGATTCATAAAGGAAAACAAATGGAATATTCAACGCTCGGCGCAGCCACCCAGGCGCCCTTGCGCGTAAGCCGCATCTGCCTCGGCACCATGACCTGGGGCGAACAGAACAGCGAGGCCGACGCCCACTCGCAGCTTGACTTTGCGCTTGAACGCGGGGTCAACTTTATCGACGCTGCCGAGATGTACCCGGTGCCGCCCCGGAAGGAAACCAGCGGAAAAACCGAGGCCTATATCGGCAGCTGGCTGAAAAAGCGCGGTAAACGCGACGATGTCATCCTCGCCTCCAAGGTGGCCGGCCCGACGGAAGTAATGGCATACCTGCGCCAAAATCCCGATCTCGACGCCAGGGGCATAGCCGCCGCCATAGAAGGCAGCCTGAAGCGGCTCAATACGGATTACATCGACCTCTACCAACTGCATTGGCCCAGCCGTTCAACCAATTGCTTTGGTCGGCTAAACTACACCCACTCGGAAAAAGACGGCGTGCCGCTTGAGGAATCGCTCGAAGCCGTGGAGCGACTGGTGCAAAGTGGCAAGGTGCGTCAGGTCGGCCTGTCCAACGAAACTCCCTGGGGGGTGATGCAGGCCAAACGCCAGGCCGAAAAGCTCGGCTGGCGACCGGTGGTAAGCGTGCAGAACCCCTACAACCTGCTGAATCGCTCTTTCGAGGTAGGCCTGGCGGAAGTAGCGCATCGCGAGGATACGCCGTTGCTGGCCTACTCGCCCATGGCCTTTGGCTCGCTTTCGGGCAAGTACATCCTGGGTATGGATAAACCGGAGAACAGGCTCAATCAATTCACCCAGTTTCCGCGCTACACCAGCGAGACCGGCGTAGCGGCAACCAGGGATCATATAAAACTGGCGCAGGAATTCGGCCTCAGCCCGGCCGCCCTGGCGCTGGCCTTTGTCAACACCCGGTCTTTTGTTGGCGCGAGCATCATCGGAGCCACCAACCTGGAGCAACTTGAGGAAAACATTGCCTCCATCAATGTGCGCCTGAGCGACGAACAACAGGCGGCGATAGAGGCCTTCAGCGTCAGGCACAGTAACCCCTGCCCCTGAGCGCCGCCCGTGCGCAAGCTGCTGATATTTATTGCTTTATTCGCAATCTGCGATGCGGTTGTCGCCACTTCCAGCCCGGATCCGAGCCAGGATGTTGAAAAGCCTGTGCGCGTGGATTTCAACCTCAGCGTCAGCATAGACGGACTGGAACAGACGGGCGCATCGCTGGAGGACTTCGCCGCGCGCCTGCGTCAACAGCTTGAACAACTGGACGAATCCGAATTGAGCGAGGAGCAGATCCGCCAGCTCGAACGCCTGACGGCGCAGGCGGACAGGCTGGGTTCGCTCCTGCCCGAGGCGCTGGCGCAACTGGAGCAGAGCGCCAACCAACTGGCGGCGCAAACGGCGCAACGGATGCAGGCCGAGGCGATAGCCCCCTCGCTGCTGCAACTCGATACGCTGATCAGCGGCTGGCTGTGGCGCCTCGTCCTGGGCGGCCTGTTGGTGATCGCCGCCATAGGGGTGGTGGTCTATTTCTCCCTGAGCCAGCTGCGCCAGGCCAGTCGCCATCTGGCCAGGGTAAGCGGCGACTATCGCATCATCCACCGCGACCAGTTGGCGCAATTGGGCGGCGGCGAGACAAAGCTTAAACCGCCAACAGCGACAAACGGCGGCAACGGCAGCAGCGCAAACAACAGCGGCGGCGGCAGCGGCAGGGAACCGGCACAATGAAGCTAAAAGGCTCCTGCCATTGTGGCGCGGTGCGCTTCAGCCTCGAA